>ERZ1026878.29-NODE-29-length-115902-cov-42.794229_pt1 | contig 115902 bp, 87 predicted proteins | sample MGYA00380169_ERZ1026878 | MGnify/ENA primary metagenome ERZ1026878 (study PRJEB33269, sample SAMEA4719805) | human gut metagenome | biome: human-associated habitat; feature: organic feature; material: feces | place: Cameroon | collected 2013-10 ...
GTACCAAGTATTACTTCGAGGACATCGGTATCAGAAATGCCGTGGTAGATTTCCGGCAGATAGAATTCACTCATATCATGGAAAATGTGGTTTATAACGAGTTGCGGAAGCAGGGTTATACTGTGGATGTCGGCGTAGTGGAGAGTTTCAAACGAGATGCGAATGGTAAGTTGCAGCGTAGGAATCTTGAGATTGATTTCGTGGTGAACCGTCATGATGAACGCCTCTATATCCAGTCGGCTTACGCCTTGCCAGATAAGGAGAAGGTAGAACAGGAGCAGGCTTCTCTTTTGAATGTAAACGATGGCTTTCGCAAACTGATTATCGTTGGGGATAGGTATCGTTCGGGTTATAATGAAGAGGGCATTCTGATGATGAGCCTCTCCGATTTCCTCTTGGGAAAAGAATAGACCGTTTTGAAGAAAATATCAAGAGCGGAAGAACAACTGTTAATCCAAGTTGTTGTTCTTCCACTCTTTGCTTTTGTTTCTGAGTACTTCGCTTACAGGCTTCCATTCCTTCCTACATATTTAAAATGTGCATTTTTGCCGAAAAATCACAATAATGGGAGTTTTCAACTATTGCCGTAAATGTTCTATTTAGCCTATAAAAGTTCTATTCAAAGCCTTGTATTTGTTCTGTTTTGCGGACTAAAATTGTTAAACCACAGATAAATCTATGTTCTAAACTTTAGAACATAAGTTCGATACTTTAGGACACAAGTTCTAAACTTTAGAACATAAGTTCGATAGTTTAGAACATAGATTTATTGGGCTAAAAAAAACATTTACTTCCCTTTCTGTATAAGTGCTACTTAAAGAGCACTATTGTGCCCATCGCAGGGCACTGTTGTTCCACAAGCAGGCATTTTTGCAGCATCAGCATTTATAAGAACAGCATAAATACTTATAAAAACAGCATCAGCATTATAAAAAAAGCAATATGTCGAAAACAGGAGTATTATCACTTTACGTCTCCTGAATCAACATTTTCCCGAACTAAAGTCTTTTTTAAAATGAATGAAAAAAAACAGTAACATCGTGCAATAAATACAATAACAAATTGTTTTATTAAACAGAACAACAAATAACTATTGATATGAAGAACTTAAAATCTTTGATCGGACTAATATTAGTCCTGCTTGTATCATTATCAGTCACATCATGCAATGACGATAATGACGAATCTTTAGACCAACAATGGGCTTCTGTATTGAATAACCATGGAACCCCATACGTGTTCAGTGACAACGGAAACTGTTATGGTGCAGGCGGTGGCATCAGCAAAGAGAACTTTGAAAAAATGTTTATTGGTCATGGCTGGAAGCATTATGCCACATGGGAAATAAACAAAAAAGGCAGAAGAATGTCTGATGGATATTACACCAACATATTAGGAGCATCCCCTGTAAACTACTATTTTGACAGTAATACAAAATTGACTGCCTACTATCATTCAGACGTTGCAGAGAGTACTATAAAGAAGGAAGAAATAGCATATACCTTTTACGAAGATACACAACGTACGGTTCTGCTGCTCGACAACAACGAATACCTTCAGATAACAGGTTGGATGCTTGGTACTCAACCAAGTTTCTGCACAGTTCATCCGTTGGGAATAAAATCAAATGGTGAAACTATCTATGGCGTTTCTATCTATGTTCAAATGACCGATAAGGAATTAAATACTATGCAGAATAGCGCAAAATAGGAATAACGCCCTAAAAAGTGAAAAGGCCATCCTCACGGACAGCCTAATACATTTATACAAAAACATTATGAATTCTTTATTATTAGCGAACAAGATTCTACTTTATCAAAAGCAATATATCTATCTAAAAGCTTCAAACAGTTAATTCGTAAGACCGGCCGCTGCCTGAGCCTTGCGACACTTGCGCTCACAATAGCGTTCGCACTGTGCACAAATGTCGTAGCCTAACATGGCACCCAAGATAAAGTCTTCTTCGGGTGTCAGTTGGCTGAGAGGTTTGTTAACCATCAGACGGATAGCATCCAGACACTCAGGCTTGCCAAAGAACAAGTTCAGTCGACCATTGCCCACAGGCTGAACGATATAACTGATGTTCTGACTTTGCAATCGGGTTATGGCAAAAGACTCAAATCGCTCGTTGAAAGTGAAAAGCACCATACGGCGCACACCTTTTTTATATTCATATATATGATTCATCAGAACCTTCATGTCCGTTGGCATCACTTCTTTCTGTTGCATAATATCCGTCTGTTAGTTAAAAAAATGACTGTGTTACAGGAGCATTCTCCTATTCCGCATTACATTAAAGCGAAGGCTTAATGGCCTCAAGCCATGCATCAATGCGTTCCTCGGTCTTATCGTCCTCGTTGACATCGTCAAGAGCAAGACCTACGAATTTTCCATCTACAACTGCATCGCTGTCATCGAAAGTATAACCCTCTGTCGATACTCCTTCGAGAACATTGGCACCTGCCTCTTTGGCAGCATCATAAAGTTCCTTCATTCCGCCACAGAAGGTATCAGGATAAGACTCAGCATCGCCACAACCGAAAAGAGCGACCGTCTTGCCAGAAAGACCTGCTGACTTCAACAGGTTGAGGCCATCGTACCAGTCGTCCTGCAACTCGCCTGCTCCCCAGGTGGAAGTTCCCAAAATAAGGTTGTCATGATCTGAGATGGTGACCTCATCGATGCTGGATACATCTACTGCACTGGCGCCCAACTTACCGGCTATTGTCTCTGCTATGCTCTGGCAGGTTCCTGTGGAAGAGCCATAAATTACAATTGTTGATTTCATACGCTATAATTACTTTAGTTACATTATTTCTTGTTTACGGCTGCAAAGATACGGCGATTTTTCCAATGCCGCAATACCTAAAAATAATGGTTTGGCATGAATACCTACATATAATGACTCGACTTTGGCTGGTTCTATCAACAACAAAAAAAACTGCGGACAGATTGCTCTGCCCGCAGTTCTCCTCATATAATCTCTCTCTTACTTTACATAAAAGTCTTACTTGATGCCACGATTTACGAGAGTGACGTTCAGCAACATCAGATACTTGCGATACTGAGTGTTTGAAAGGATGACGTGCATGTACTTCAAGTCCTTGTTGATAGCCTTGTCGATCATAGCCTTGCGGTCTTCACCTGCTGCTACGGCAGCATTCATCATATCTGCAGTGAAGTTCTTGTGTACATCAGCTACAGCCTCAACCTGGTCGATGTTCAAACCGAGAGCATCAGACAAGCTGTTCATGTTTACATTCATGTTGAAAGCAGCTGTTGCTGTTGTTGCACTTGCATTCTCATCTGCTGCAAAAGTAGTTGTCATACTGAACAATGCTACTGCCAAAATCATCAATTTCTTCATAATCTTTTTACCTTTCTTTTCTTTAATTCTACATTATCCTTACTAATCTCTTTGTGTATGTCTTCCTGAAAGACACTGCAAAGATACACACAATATGCTGTGCACGCAAACATTTCAGCTAAAAAGAAAGACTTTTAGCCGTATTTTTGACATAAATCAACATGAATATCCCCTTCTGGCTTACTTATCGTAAGATTTCACACAAAATAACTAACATAAGCAAAGTTCTCTGAGCCTTTTAGCTTCAACATTGTTAATCACCTGGCTACAGCCATTGCTTCGGCTATATTAGAGAATACAAAGCAGCAATAATGCGACATTTTGAGCGATTCATTCGTTAGTCTCAGCAAGATTTTGTATCTTTGCAAACTAAAAAAATACATATAAAGCCAAACAGAATCAATGGAAGAACAGAATCATATAGACAAAGCGCTTGCCTTCATGGAAAGCCTTGAAAGATTGCACAACCAGCTAAAAGCTGCCGAAGAGCAACAGAAATTGCTACTGGCTCATCTGCTCGACCTGAAGAAAGAGGGCAAGACTGACTCGGAAGAGTATGCCCAGACATCACAGCAGAGCAAGAACCTGCAAGACATCATCGACAAGTGGCGCCCCATCTATCTGGAACGCATGGAGATGGTGAAAGATGTACAGAACAAAAAGAGAGACAAGAAATAACAGATAATAATAACAACAATAATAATAATAAAGAATTAACATGGAATCAAACAAATTCATCAGCGTATCATACCAGTTGTACGACATCACAGATGGTAAGTCTGACCTCATCGAACAGACAAGCGACGAGCGACCATTCATCTTCGTTAGCGGCATGGGAGTAACACTGCCAGCCTTCGAGGAGCAGATAGTCAACCTGGCTAAAGGCGAGTCTTTCGACTTTACCCTTACACCAGAGCAGGCTTATGGCGCACACTATGCAGAGCGTGTCATCGACTTAGAGAAGGAAATCTTCACCATCAACGGCCAGTTTGACGCACAGCACGTACAGGTAGGCGCCATCATTCCTCTGCAGAACGAGGACGGCAACCGCTTCAATGGTGTGGTATTGGAAATCGGTGACAGCAAGGTGAAAATAGACCTCAACCATCCTTTGGCTGGCAAGACACTCAACTTCAAGGGTGAGATAACTGAGAGCCGCGAGGCTACTGCCGAGGAAGTGGCAGGAATGGCAAAGCTCATGAGCGGAGAAAGCCACGGCGGATGCAGCGGTTGCAACGGACACTGCGGTGAAGGCGAATGCGGTGAAGGTCATTGTGGCGGCGAAGGTCATTGTGGCGGCGAAGGCCACTGTGGCGGAGAAGGCCATCATGGCGAAGGCCACTGCGGTTGCCACTAATCCTTCCTTCAAAAGGTCAACATATCAACTAAGCAAGAACTTTAACAACAGATAGACAATGAGGAATACTTTTGGTCATCTCTTTACCCTCACCACCTTTGGCGAAAGTCATGGAGTGGCTGTGGGCGGTGTCATCGACGGATTTCCTGCAGGCATAGATATCGATATGGAGTTTGTACAGAATGAACTGAATCGACGTCGACCCGGACAAAGCCATATCACCACATCACGCAACGAAGCCGACAAGGTGGAGTTTCTCTGTGGTGTGTTCGAAGGCAAGAGTACGGGAACACCTATCGGTTTCGAAGTACGCAACACCAACCAGCACTCGCAAGACTATGAGAACATGCGATGCCTGTTCCGTCCGTCGCATGCCGACTATACCTATTATAATAAGTATGGCATACGCGACCATCGTGGTGGAGGCCGCTCTTCTGCCCGCATCACCATTGCCCGATGCGTAGGTGGAGCCTTGGCAAAACTTGCCTTGCGCCAGTTGGGCATCAGCATCACTGCCTACACATCTCAGGTAGGCGACATCGCATTGGAAAGAGATTACCATCTGTATGACTTAAGCAAGACTGAGGACAACATCGTGCGATGCCCCGACCAGCAGAAAGCCAAAGAGATGGAAGAGTTCATCGCCCAAGTGAAAGCCGATGGCGACACCATAGGAGGCGTGATCACATGCGTCATCAAGGGATGCCCGGTAGGATTAGGCGAGCCGGAATTCGACAAGCTGCATGCACAGTTAGGCGCAGCCATGCTGGGCATCAATGCTGTGAAAGGCTTCGAATACGGTGAAGGCTTCGACGGTGTGACGGCACGAGGCAGTCAGCAGAACGACAAGTTCGTACCAGGCATCACGACTGCCACCAATCACAGTGGAGGCATACAGGGAGGCATCAGCAACGGACAGGACATCTACTTCAGGGTAGCATTCAAGCCTGTTGCCACCATCCTGAAAGAGCAAGACACGGTAGACCTGGAAGGCAATGCCACCAAGCTGACAGCACGGGGCAGGCACGACCCATGCGTTCTGCCAAGAGCCGTTCCTGTGGTGGAAGCCATGGCAGCCATGGTCATCCTCGACAGCTATCTCGTCAACAAGAGTGTGAAGCTATAAGATAATGAAAAGAAAAAGAAGACTCAGAAAGAAACGCATATTTACTATTTGCTTAGTCATGGTTATCGGCATCTCTCTGCTGACACGACGCTGCGTCACAAGTTGCTTGGACAACAAAGCATCGGTTGCCGATACACTGCCTAAGGCTCACCTCAACGACTCACTCAACAACTCACTCTCTGAAGGCAAAGCCTACCACGAAATGGACTCGCTCATTGAGCGATACCTGAAGAGATGGGAAATCAATGGCGCCCAACTGGTCATCACCCGCAACGACTCTCTGCTGTATGCACGAGGTTTCGGATGGGCAGACAAGGAGAAAGGCATCAAGATGCAACCATCCATGGTAATGAGATATGCCTCGGTATCGAAACTCATCACTGCCGTGGGCATCATGAAACTTTGGGAAGCTAAGAAGTTGAGTATGGGCGACAAGGTTTTCGGACCCAAGGGAATTCTGCGAGACACCTTATATAATAACAGCATCAAGGATAAGCGGTACTACGACATCACCGTGGAACAACTGTTGCGCCATCAGGCTGGATTTACCAACTATGCCGGCGACCCGATATCTTCCACCCGCTACATCATGATGCAAAACCGTCTCACTACGCCTCCCGATCATCCTACGCTGCTCAAGATTCTCCTGAAACGGCATTTAGGATATACGCCTGGTAAAGGCAAGTGCTACTCCAACTTTGGATATATCCTCCTGTCGATGATTATAGAGAAGAAGAGTGGCATGAGATACGAGGACTACATGCAGAAGTACGTGCTCAACCCTGCCGGATGCTACGACATGCACATCGCCGGTACCTACTATAAGGACCGACGTCCCAATGAGACGAAGTACTACATGCACCAAGGCAGCATCCCTGTATATGAATACAACAACAGCGGTAGAATGGTGGAGAAATGTTATGGCGACACAGACATCCCACGTCTGGCAGGAGCCGGAGCATGGTGCGGTTCGGCAGCTGAGCTGAGCCGACTGATAGCCAGCATAGACGGTATGCCCCACGTAAAGGACATCCTCAGCAAGAAGAGCGTGGACTTTATGACCCGGGAACAGCCAGACCACCAATACTCCATCGGCTGGAACTACACACCGAAGAAAGGACGTCCCTGGATCCGAACAGGATCACTTGCAGGAACCTCTGCCCTGATTCTGAAATACGACGACGGACAATGCTGGATTCTCATCACCAACACATCGACATGGAAGGGACACGGCTTCTCCAACGACTCGATGGCTTTCTTTGAGAAGATGCGCAAGAAGTACATGGACAGCATGCCTAAGCAAGACCTCTTCCTGCACGTGAAATAAAAACACAGAAAGAGAAAGAAGAAAAACCAACGGGCTTGACAAAGCCGACAAACAAGAAAGAACTCAGCAAGAAACCCATAAAACAGAAAAAGGATACATCCTGACTGGATGTATCCTTTTTTGTTTTTATGATGTTTTCTACTTTATCAATTAGAAAGTGTACTTCACACCAACCTGACCACGCCAACGGCTGTAGTAGTCGCTATAGTACTTGATAGGCTTGGTAGAATCGTTATCGAACTGGTATGTACCATTATCCTTATAAGTAATTGGAGAAACAAACTCGCTGTTATAGCTGCTGCCATAAGTATGTCCCCACTTATTGTTAAGCAGGTTGGCAACATTGAGAATGTCCATAGTAACCTCCAGAGCATGAATCTGCTTGCCTACCTTGATGCCAAACTTCTGACCGAAGTGGAAGTCGAAATGACCCTCGAAAGGCAAGTTATCAGCATAGCGCTCATAGTACTCACCACGATGATCCTTCAGATAAGGAGTGTTGGCCAACCACTTCTTCAAGTTGGCACGCTGCTCGTCTACAGTGTACTTCACTGTCTTGTTGTCAGCCTTCATCACATTCGAGAACGGCATCTTGTCGATCTGAGCATCTGTAGGGATGAAAATCAAGTCATTGCTTGCACCGTCGCCATTGACATCACCATTATAATAGAGTGAGTAAGGAGCACCACTCTGACCCTGATAAATCAAACCAACAGTTGTAGTAAAGAGCTTGCTTGGTCCCCAGTTGAGGTGATAGAAAGCAGAAGCCTTGACAAGGTGAGGCACATTGAAGGCGCTGTTTGCCATCTCAGGATCGTTACTGAAACGATATGAGTGGTTGTTACGCCAGTTACTCTGGGCTACAGAAGAGATAGAGCTGCTGATAGCCTTTGCCTTAGTGAAGGTGTAAGAAGCATTCAAGTCGAGACCGAAGTCAAAGTGCTTGGTAGCAGACAAAGACAGGTTGTAAGAATAGCCCTTGTCGGTATTACGCATAGCATAGATGTTGCTGAACTTGCCGGCAGATGCTACCTTATGATACATAGGACGGCTCTCCCATGACATATCTGATACCTGACCCAGAGTCTGACCTGTTGGCTCGTAAGCGATGTTCTGATAATAGATATCATTCAGGTTCTTGCTGAAGATAGCCTCAGCTGTCCAGTCAATACCCAAAGCCTGGAAGTCGAAACCTAAGTTGATACGCAGGTTCTGAGCAAACTTGAAGTTCTTGTCGAATACATTGACCAACTGGCTACCTGTTGCTTTCAGAAGTTCTGCATTCTTATCCTGCTTATTAGGATCTACGATAAGAGATACATTGGCATTGTTCTTCACTGAGTAAGAAGAGAACTGCACACCAGTGTTGGTGAAGCTGTTGCTCAACCATACGAAAGGAATACGACCAGTAAACATACCGATACCTCCACGGAGGATAAACTTACGATCGTTCTTAATATCCCAACGGAAACCTACACGAGGACTCCACATAGGAGTGCTGGAAAGTTTCTGATTGGTACGATAGCCATAGCCCGCAGCTGCAGCCCATTCATTAAAATCTTTATTCTCGGTAGGAGTATCAAAGAACAAAGGTATCTCCATACGAAGACCATAGGTGAGCTGGAAGTTATTGGTAGCATCCCACTTGTCCTGTACATAGAAGCCCAACTGACCTGCACCGAATGATGGAGCCCAGAGAGAACTGCCTGTTACATCCTTATTGGCTGTGGTATAGTAGAAGTTCTTAATCAACTTACCATTCTTGGTATCAATATAATTGAAGAAGTCTGATGGAGAATCGAAGTAATAGCAACCATAGAGATTCTGAATGAAGAGATTCTCAAACTTGTAGAACTCGTTGTGAGTACCAAAAGTAAAGGTGTGGTTGCCACGATACCATGTGAAGTTGTCCTCGAAGGTAAAGATGTCCTGATCAAGGCTGTTGGCCATAGAAGAGTACTCGTTACCGATATTCACAGTACCATTGCCTACATTATAGATAGTTACAGAAGGAGCTGCTGCACCTGAGCTACGGCTGTCGCGAACACGAACGTATGACAAGCGGGCCTCATTGCTGGTGTATGGAGAGAGACGACTCTGCAACTCAGCAGCGAAAGAATGAGTCTTAGAAGCGAACTCATAAAGATGGTCAGCTGTATTCAATGATGCCATACCACCCAAGCCTAACAACTGTTTAGCGTCAACATAGCTCCAGCGGATGGAGAACTTGTTGAAGTCGTTGATGTTCCAGTCGAGCTTCAAACCACCCTTCTGGCTCTTGATAGACTTGTCCTTGTTGGCCCAAGTTCCATTATACTCATAGTTGCCACCATCATCAGTTTTACCCCATGCTTTGTAAGCATCGAGAATCTGCTGTGCAAGGTCGGAATCAAACTTAGCACCCTCGCTACCGAAAGAATACTGAGTAGGATAAGACTTATTGGTATTCTCGTAGTTGGCGAAGAAGAACAACTTGTTCTTGATGATAGGACCACCCAAGGTGAAACCAAAGCGTGTCTCCTTCTCTTTGTCGTAAGGATTAGACATCGTGCCGTCCTGCATCTTGTAGTGACGACCTACCAAACTCTCGTTGTTGCCATCAAAATAGGCACTTCCGTGGAACACATTCGTACCACTCTTAGTAACCGCATTAATGGCACCACCAGTGAAACCACCCTGACGAACATCGAAAGGAGCCACATTGATCTGAATCTGTTCGATGGTCTCCATAGATACAGGCTGGCTACCTGCTTGACCACCATTGCTACCATTCTGGGTAAGACCAAACACGTCGTTGTTCATCACACCATCAATCTGGAATGAGTTGTAACGGTTGTTGGTGCCAGCAAAAGACATGGCGCCAGACTGACCATTGGTAGACACCTGCGCATTCATGCGGGCAATATCAGCAATACTGTGGCTGATACTTGGCATTTCAGCAATCTGCTGCGCATTAATACTCTGAGCAGCACCTGTCTTAGTACCGTTAAGGCCAGCCTTGCCAGATACTACAACTTCCTGCAACTCGCGTGCATCCTCCTGGAGAGAACAAGAAAGGTTCTGGCTCTCACCCAAGTTCAAGGAAACATCCTTGAACGTCTTAGACTGATAGCCAATGTAAGATACCTCTACTTTGTAAGGACCTCCAGGACGCATACCCTGGATTGAGAAACGACCATCCATGTTGGTCACTGCGCGATAAACAGTACCTGATGGTTGGTGGGTTGCTGTCACCGTAGCACCGATGACTTCCTCGCCTTGCGATGTCACCTTACCACTGATACCAGAGGTGGTTACCTGTGCCATAGCCACCGAAACTACGAGCACCAGCATGGCGATAAGCAATTGCAATCTTTTCTGCATACTAAAAATGAAATTTAGTTAATAATGAGGAAGCATAAACTTCCTATTTTTATATTATGCTGCAAATTTAAACAAAATTTTTGATATAAATGTTACAGAGACATGAAAAAAAAAAGTTTTTTATGCAAAAAAAATCCACACTAACGTTTTAGTGTGGATTTCTTACAGCTTTTTAGTCTTTGCGAAGCCATATCCGCATCACTTTGCGGCGGATTGCTATCATGTTGAGTACCGATACTATCAAGAACAAAACCAATCCCAAAGCAATGGCGGGACACATGGTTCCTTCCTCTATATCGGGATAAAGGGCTTCTATAAAATCCATGTAATAATCACGGATGAAGAACAAGATGCACCATGCCACAAGGAGCACCACCACATTGAGAACGATGGTAAGCCAAAGGTAAGGCATCGCCACATTGCCAGGACTATAACCTATGAGCAAGAGGTTCTCCAACTTGGAGGAGTTCTTCTGTACCAAAAGGTAGATGCTGAGCATCAGGATATAAAAACTGAGCACAGAGATAACCAAACCTATCACCATGACCATCAGGACTATCATCCTCAGAAAATAAGTGGTCTTCTCGGCATCCAACTTATCGGTTTCCACCTCATAGCCATTGTCTTCAAGGTATTTGGTGATATTCTCATCTCCAGGATTGCCCACCTCTACGATAAGTCGTGTGGGGTCGCTATGCTCTTCGGGAGCAAACTCATGATTGCTCCAGTCCATGAATGCCTGTGGCACAAGTATGGTATTGAGGCGAGAAGAGAAACCAATCACCTTTCCTTTGAACTGTTCTTTCTTGCCACCTGCCTGAATGAAAATATGGAAATCTATCATTCCCATCAATCCGTCGCTGATCTTTGGAAGCGAATGACTCTGTGCAAAACCAAAGTTGTACATATTAATATAGGTACGCGGAAGGATGATGGGCACTTCCTGACTACCTGGCTCATACTTCCAATCCTTGAGAGGCACATCGACAAAACTGTCGGGCACACTTTCGAAAAAGAGTTCGCTATTGAGCACATTCACGCCATTGACACCCATCGAGGCATCCACCTTGTACTCGGTAGAGGTAAACTTTCCTATCTTCTTGACAAACTTTTGCGAGGAGATATCGTCCACATCACTGCCCGAGAAGGTATTGGTACGACCACTGAGGGTGTTACCCATACCTATTTTCTTACTCATGATGAGGTAGTCGGCCTTCATAAAACTGTCTTGCTGGGTGAAGACAGGCAGCACATCCTTGTAAAACTGAAAGCCGAAAAGAACGATGAGCATACCGAAAAGGTTGGCAAAGGCAAAACCTGCAAACTGTGGTATGCTGATATGCTGACGTAATAATTTCCAAACGAGTTCCATTACACCTTATTATATATATATAATGTATGAAGTACTATTTGTTATAAATCTCTCTACAGCATCAAGGTCTTCTCGTAAGGCAAGTCCATATGCTTTCCGATACTGGTAACTATGACGCCTGCACCTTGCGCCTTGGCCTCCGCCATCATGATGTCGCCCATAATACGTGAGTTATTGTCGTCGAGATGACTGATAGGCTCATCAGCAAGAAGAAAGTCGAAGGGCTGGCAGAGAGAACGGATCATAGCCACACGCTGCTGCTGTCCAAACGACATGCGACCTATCTTGGCATCCACCTTGTCGGCTATTCCCAACATGTCAAACCATTGGAGTATCTGCTGACGACTCTTGAAGCCTGTGAGTTTGTTCTTGATTTCTACGTTTTCCATCGCCGTAAGTTCTGGAAACAAACGCAACTCCTGAAACAGATGACTGATGTGGCGCTTGCGTATCTCTACCCAGTTGGCTACCTTATAAGCGGCCGTATCATCCTTATCAAACATCACGTTGCCGCTATAATCGTGACGATAGCCAACCACATAACTGCAAAAGGTACTCTTGCCTTTTCCACTGTCGGCCTCTACAAGATAAAGATGTCCCTTTTCGAAAGAGACATCCTGACTCCATATCTCTGAATGAAGGTCATCACGCTGGGCGAAGACCTGTGGGAGAACGGAGCGAAAGTTGATTGTGTTCACTTTTTTATATATTGTATATGTTTAAAGTTTTTATGTTGTATACCTTATTTCTTTATTGCAAAGTGTAGACCACGGCTTTGAGCTGTCCAAACAAGGGAGCCAGGAGTCCTGTCACAGCCTGCAAGGCATTATCGCCAGAGCCCGCCTTTCCCAGATTAACAACCATGACCATCTTCTGACCTTTTATCATTTGCTGGATGTGTTGGTCGATGGGATGATTGGAAGGAAGAATGGAGTATTCTGCCGAAAGCTGGTCGTTACCGCTAAAGAATTGTTTGTCGTCAGATACTCCGAAGTAGAAACTGGTCTTGCCACTGGAATAGCAGTAGGCGTTCTTCTTCCAGTTGCCGATGGTGCTTCCCTTGGGGCACGACTGTTTCCAATAGTCTATATCCGAAAGCCACTTGGCATGACTCAGCCTTGCCGCCATCGTCATCTGCATATTGTCGGTACCCAACGATGGCATCACAATGGCCATATCGCCATCCACACTCCGAATGATATTATCCATGTCGATAGCAGCATTGATGCCCATCAACAGTGTCTGCAGTCCCTGGTTGCTCTGCACCAAAGGCAGGAAACGGGTTCCTTCCACATTCATGAAGATACCTGCCAAGGCATCATTGGGCATACTCTTCACATAGTCACCCTTGATAGGACGATAAACTGTCTGCGACTGCTGCAAGGCCTGGTTAATGCTTTTGTTGAAAGAGAAGGTCTTGCCCGATATCTTCAGAATACCATTCTCTACATTCATGCCTGCGGCTATTACTATCTGTGAAGCATCGGCATCCTTGGGAGCACCAAGGGTGAAAGGCGCAACAAACTTCTCGGGCAGAGCCTGGACCTGAGCCACCATGGCTATGGGCGAATCGATGCTGTCGAGTTGGGCAAAGAGTCTGGACGACTTGACACCTGCATCCTCGTCGGCATTAAGAAATCTTACCATCTGTCTTTGCAGGTCAGCACGGGCATCTGCCACTACTGGTCCCATGACAAGCAGTGCCTTAGATGAGAAGCCTACCAGCCATGAATCTTTCAGCACGGCAAAGTGGAAACCCTTGCGCTCTGTCAATTCTGTGCAAATATGCTTTTTGGATAATTGATTGAGCCAATTACTGATATTGTCCTCATCGGCTACCTTGGCACAGAGTCCCAAGTTGCCATCAACAGTTTCAAAAAGGTAGAGTTTCTCTGTAACATCGATACCACAGTCGGAAACATTCTCCACATGCAGCATTGACTTCAGAATATTCTCTTTGTCTACCCCTTTGCCATCACCATCCGTCGTTTGCATGTCTACCGAAATGAGGGCAGTGCTCTTGGATGGTATGGCATTCAGGTAATCGTTATCCGAACAAGCTGCCATCAGCACGATTTGCAGAAGTGCGATGGCATAAAGAAAAACATTTTTCATTTGCATCATAATCTTTATACTCTTCAACTCTCTCTACAGGCGACGAGCCAAATTGGCCATCGTCACAGCCACCAGTCCGGCAGTCTCGGTACGAAGTCGGCTGGTGCCCAATGTCACTGACTCGTATCCTGCCTTGACAGCCATACGAACCTCATCTATCGAGAAGTCACCCTCAGGGCCAATGAGCACCGTCACGTCAGCATCTTCATCAGGACAGGCCTTTGTGAGTTCTGTAAAGAGGTCTTTCTTCTCTATTTCCTCATAGCAATGACAGATAAACTTCCTGCCCTTGCGGGGTGTATTGATAAAGTCGCGGAAATTTACCATCTGGTTGACAATGGGCTTCCACGCTTTATGACTTTGCTTGACTGCAGAGACGATGATCTTATCAAGCCTTACGGTCCGCATCACCTTGCGCTCGGAGAACTGGCTGTTCAAGAAGGAGAGCTCGTTGAAGCCCACCTCGGTAGCCTTCTCTGCCATCCACTCTATACGGTCCATCATCTTGGTAGGAGCAATGGCCAAGTGGACATGCCCACGCCAGGCAGGTTGCTGCGGCATCACCTCCTTCACCTCATACATACAGCGCTTGGTGGCAGCCAATGTCACCTCAGCACGATAGAAGTTTCCCACACCGTCCATCAGGAACATCTCGTCACCACTCTTGATGCGCAATACTCTCAGGGCATGAAGCGCCTCATCCATTGGCATCTCGGTCTCGGTAGCCGCATCGGGCACATAGAAAAATCTGGTCTCTTTCATCAGTCTGTCATTAGTTTGTTTCTGGTTTATCTCCCTTGGGATGTCGCTTTTTCAGCTCATCACGCAGGCTGGAAGCCAACTCGTAGTTTTCGTTCTCTATAGCTTTGCGTAATGACTCCTCCAACATCTTGTCGGTGATGACATTCACTGGCACAGCCATCTGTGTGAAATTAGGATTGTATTCTGCCGATTGTTTGGTCATCAAACCACGATCGGCATAAATCTCCATTCCGGTAATGAGCGACAGCAGGATGCCATCCGTACAGCGTATATTCTTCTTCTCGCCTGTCTCTGTGTTACGAAGACATGACATATACTTGCCTTCATGCAAAGCATAGATTTCGAAACGATAGGTGAGAAGAAATGAAAATGGCATCAGTTCTGCCAACACTTCAGGAAGCAAGTCATTTCTCTCCTTTAACATATTGGGATCCATGCGTAACCTGATCTGATAGGCCTGATGGCGATCACAAGGTATCACCAACTGACGTTGCTCTGCCACATCCACAAGCACAGCCAACACCAGATTGTCGGATCCCAAGATCTGGGATAATCCTTTGAATTTTAATCTTACGTTACACATTTTTCTTTCAGTTTTATTTGCCCAGTCGCATCCTCAGGAATACGACTAAGCTTTCTTGGGTCTGAATATAACAGCAAAAAATACTGCTACTACCAATGCATAACCGGCAAAAATAAGCCAGCATGGTGCCCACTGGGTCACACCATTTGCATCGGTATAACTATTGACAACAGCCTGAGCCGACAGGGTTCCTACTGTGGCTCCGATACCATTGGTCATCAACATAAAGAGTCCTTGCGCACTGGAGCGGATAGAAGAATCCGTGGTCTTGTCGACAAACAGAGAGCCTGAAACGTTGAAGAAGTCGAAGGCCACACCATAAACCAACATGGAAAGGACAAACATCCATACACCACTGCCAGGATTGCCTATTCCGAAGAGACCGAATCGCAACACCCAGGCAAACATGGCTATCAGCATCACGTTCTTGATGCCATAACGATTCATGAAGAACGGTATCAGCAGGATACAGCACGTCTCGCTGATCTGAGAGAGCGAAATAAGGATATTGGCATGGTTCACACCAAAGGTACCCGCATACTGTGGGTCGGCTCCAAACGAGGTGATGAATGGATTGGCAAAGCCATTGGTAATCTGCAGACTGACACCCAACAGCATGGAGAAGATAAAGAAGATGGCCATGCGCTTCTCCTTGAACAGAGAGAAGGCACGCAGTCCGAAGGCATCCACAAAACTCTTGGTCTCACCCTTGGCGCTGACAGGACATGCTGGCAACGTAAAGGTATAAAGGAACAGAATGCAGCTGACCACACCAGAAGCAACAAACTGATTCTGATTGGGCTGGAATCCCATCAAGTCGACAAACCACATCATACAGATGAAACCTACCGTACCGAACACACGAATCGGAGGAAAGTCTTTTACCGTATCCATACCCGCAAGAGTCAAGGCATTGTAAGCCACAGAGTTGGTCAAAGCCAGCGTAGGCATATAGAAGGCCACGCTGAGTGTGTAGATCCAAAATACCATACCAAGATTACCGGTCATTCCCATATAGGCTGCGCCAAACATGAAGAGAGCAGCCATAAGATGACAGAAGCCCAACAGCCTTTGTGCCGGCACCCAACGGTCGGCAACAATACCCATAAGAGCAGGCATAAAAATAGACACCACGCCCTGTACGGCATAAAACCATCCTATCTGAGAAGCCATTCCGATTTTTCCCAGATATGTCCCCATAGATGTCAGGTAAGCTCCCCATACTGCAAATTCAAGGAAGTTCAATAACGCTAAGCGTACTTTCAAGTTCATTTTGGTAATAGTATTTTTTCTGTTTCCGCAGGTTCCGGACAGATGTTGCCTGTTTCCGACACATGCGAAATTTGGGTTATTTATATAACTGCAAAGATAACGAATATTATTGAAATAAAAACACAAAACGCAAAATTATCCGTTCCAACACGGGATATTTAACAAATTATGTGTAATTTTGCAGCCTGTTTAATTAAATAAGAGAGAGATGTTATTCAGTTTTTTTGTTACGTGTAATAAGATAGGAGCCTTTACCCTGGGCGGTGGCTATGCCATGATTCCTATTATGGAGAGAGAGTTTGTCGACCGCCATAAGTGGATGGACAAACAGGAATTTATGGATATTATGGTAGTGGCACAGGCCACACCGGGCATCTTTGCCATCGATATGGCAAGTCACATCGGATATAAGCTGCGCGGAATATGGGGAGGCATCGTGGGAGCTATAGGCATTGCGCTGCCTTCCATCATAGCCATCATCATCATTGCCATGTTCTTCAGACAGTTCAAGGACAACTACTGGGTGGAGAAGTTCTTTGCCGGCATCAGACCGGCAGTAGTAGCCCTCATCGCTGCTCCTTGCTTCAAAATGGCAAAAACTGCCAAGATAAATCGCTACAATGCCTGGATTCCTATAGCCAGCTGCGCCCTCATCTATCTTTTAGGCGTCTCACCCATCTACATCATCATTGCGGCTGGCGTGTTGGGATGGCTGTATGGAAAGATGAGAAAAGTAAAAAAGTAAAAAGGTAAAAAGGTAAAAAGGTAAAAAAGTAAAAAGGGCATTCTTGCTTTTAAAAGTAAAATACAAAGACTATGTTATTTCTGAAATTATTCATCATATTCACGAAAATAGGTACGTTCAACTTTGGAGGTGGCTATGCCATGCTGTCGCTCATTCACAACGAGACTGTCGTAAAAAGCCAATGGCTCAGCAATGCTGAGTTTACTGACATCGTAGCCATCAGCCAGTCTACACCGGGACCAATCGGAATCAACTGCGCCACATACGTGGGTTACACTTCCACCCTGCATGCTGGTTATCCCGAATGGGCGGCTATTCTGGGAGCTATTCTCGCCAGCTTGTCTATCATGTGGCTGCCTTTCGTCATCATGATTCTCATCAGTCATTATCTGATGACACACAAGGACTCTAAAATAGTGAAAGATATCTTTGCCGGACTGCGCCCTGCCATCATAGGACTCATTGCTGCCGCTGCACTTCTGCTGATGAACAAAGACAACTTTGGCTCACCTCAGGACAATCCCAATGTCTTCGGAATCAGTATTGCCATCTTCGTACTGGCTTTCTATCTCACCGCTTTCAAGAAAGCCAACCCCATCCTACTGATGCTGACCTTTGGCTGCTTGGGACTGATAATTCTCTAACAGAAAGCTTCCTGAAGCATAAAAAGAAAATCCTCACTCAATAAAGCCACTTGCTTTGTTGAGTGAGGAAAAAAAAATTGATTGTCTCACGACAACCAATCTTTTATTAACCTTAATAATCTAATACCATGAAAAACACATTGCAAATGTACTACTTTTATTTAGAACTTCAAATGTTTCTATAAAGAAAATGTAGATATTTAACCTTCCTTAAATATTTTACCATTCCAATTAAACTTTCTTTGCACTTTTATGGCATTAATTAGCTTTTTATCTTCTGCTGAGAGCAATGGCAGAGCAAGACGGAAAACGATGGCATTCTCATGCTGCATGAGCAATGCACTCATCATCCTGGGCTCTATCATCGCCTTGAGTTCTTCAAAACGTGACACACTCATCGTATCTGGTCTTTGCAACAGACTTTCACAAACTCCTTGAATGTCTTCTCCATCAAAACAACGAGTCATCTCGAGTTGTTGCCACTGCTGATCGAAGAACATCACCTCGCTCTCCTTTTCGGGTGCTGCCAACGTTCTTACCATACAAACGATGGAGTCACCACCAGTTTGTGGCAACTTTTTAAATTGTAAGGTACAGACTCTGCTGAGTCTTATCTGCATGAAATCATTGGTCAGCGTATCCATAACACTTGTATCACCCAACGACGTAGTAACCTCTGCCTTTACCTTCATATCCTGCAATTCCGTAAACTCCACACGCATATTCTGCGTGAGGACAGGAACCAAGGAATCCGGCATCGACACCCAGAGTTCTCTTAACGACTTGGCTTGTACTGCTAATGCCACCACAAGGGCACAGAGTACGGTAAATATCTTCTTTCTGTTCATATCTTTCGTTAGTTTACGACAAAAGTACGGAAAAAAAACATAATCCACAAGTTTTCTTCTGTTTTTCTGTATTTTTCTACTGACATAAGACGTAACAGAAAACCATTACCAATTTTATTTTTGTCTTTATACATTTAAAGTAACTACTCAGCATATAGCCATATGTAGTTACTTTAAAATCGTTAAACCACATTGAAATCTCCGTTCAAAGGCTTTGAACGCACATTCAAAGGCTCTGAACGCACATTCAAAGGTTCTGAACGGAACTTTTATAGGCTAAAGAAAACATTTATATAATATAGGAAAAAAATCTCCTGCATTAAGCGATAGTTTCTTTGGGTTGTAAGGCTGATAACACAAGTATAGCATTTGTAACTATCAGTTCTCCATATGGGTGCTGAGTAGTTACCATTTACACCTTATTAGATAAAAAGACTTAACGAGCGAGAATAAAAAATGGAAACAGTTGGATAAGAGACAATAAAAGTGTATCTTTGCCGAACAAAGAGAGATACCCCACACATGTTGGGTAAAAACAAAAAGTCAATAAACATTTGATTATGAAAAAACTAAATTTTATCATGGGACTTGTATTAGTTCTGTTTGCATCATTATTTGTAGCATCATGCAATAATGACGACGAGGAATCATTGGAGCAAGAATTTGCTCATGTATTAGATAATCATGGAGTTGCGTACTCTTTCAGTGACAATGGAAACTGTTTTGGTGATGGTGGTGGCATAGACCAAGCGGCCTTTAACAATATGTTCATTGGGCATGGATGGAAGCACTATGCTACATGGGAAATAGACAAGAACGGCAAAAGAAAGTCTGCTGAATATTACAGCAACATGTTAGGCTTAGCTCCAGAAAATTACTATTTTGATAGTGACACGAAACTGACTACGTATTGTCGTTCAGACATTTCCGGTGGCGCTGTAAAGAAGAATGAAGTTACTTATACATATAATGATAATTACAATGGTACGTCGCGTACAGTCTTGTTGCTTGACAACAACGAATATATTCAGATAACAGGATGGATGTTAGGCGCTCAACCAAGTTTCTGCATGGTTCATCCGTTGGGAATAAAAGCAGATGGAACAACCGTCTATGGTGTTTCTATCTATGTGCAGATGACAGACAAAGAACTGAAGGCTATGCAGGATAGCGCTAAATAAAATATCGATCAAGCATTATGAAGAACCTTCCATACATAGTGTTCAGCTTTCTTATGCTTTGTGCATTATGCACAAGCATAAGCAGCTATCACCGAACAGAATACATGATAGCCCAGGATGTTAATCAGGCTTTGAAGCAAGTTCTTGTGAAAATGCCTGACAATGTGGTTACCACAGACACCATACGCTGTTATCGCAACTGCCTCACCATTGCCGAATTGAAAGATACGGCAGGTATTGCCATGCGTACTGTGCGCAGAGATGGACGTTGGGAAACCAAGATGGTGGCAGAGGCTAATTGCAACTTTGCTACGACTTTCATGATGTCCGACCAAAAGGCATCGGGCTCTCTTTTGTTTATCGGGATGCTGTGGCTGTTAGGTAGTTTGTGGTATGTAAGAAGGAATAAGCCGGAGCTGATAGTTCAAGGTTTGGCGTACGGTGGCATAGTGCTGCATCAGGACACATTCATGACTCTTTCCGGCAAACAGATTCATCTTACTCCCATGCAGCATTCCCTGCTCAAGATGTTCATTACTTCTGATACTCACACCCTGTCAAAACAGGAGATTTGCGACCAACTATGGCCTAAGAAACCTGATGCAAGCGATACACTTTATACGCTAATCAAACGTATAAAACCTATCATAGAGACACATAGCACGCTGAAAATCGAATCAGATCGGGGTAAGAGTTATAGTTTGAAACTCAAATAGATAGGCGTTTGTCAGCCAATTGTCAGGGAAATGTCAGACTAAATAATTGGCTATCTTGTAAAGAGGATATAAATTTGCGCCATAAAACAAAAAATGGTGCAAAATGAAACGATTATTAACAATTTCAATTATTATGACTTCTGCATTCTCCGCTTATGCTCAGAATGTAGACAAGACTATCATGCTTGATGAAGTAACGGTAAAAGCCGCTAAGGTAGTAAACAAATCTGACGGCATGCTCATCTATCCTACCGATGCACAGAAGCAGGCTTCGAACAATGGTTACAGCATTCTTGAGAAACTCACACTTGCCAATATTCGTATTGACAACATCAGCCATACTATTACTACTATTGATAACAGAGGTAGCGTTCAACTGAGAGTAAATGGCATTGTTGTAGGCAAACAGGAGATGTTGGCTCTCAATCCGAAGGATATTGCCAAGATAAACTTTATAAACAACCCCGGCGTTCGTTATGGCGAAAGCATTGCCTATGTAATTGATATAGTTACACGCAGGAGCGAGAGCGGTTATACTATTGGTACGGACATAACTTCGGCTCTTACCACCTTGCAAGGCGATGGCTCGGTGTATGGTAAATGGAACCACGGAAAGAGTGAATGGTCGCTTTCGTATGATGTGAGTGGATATAAAAACAAAGGCGAAAAGAGCAAGCAGTTGGCAGAATACACCTTGACAGACGGCAGTATCTACACTATTGAGCGAAACGATGTGGAGTCGCTTAGGAAAGCTATCGCACACGAGGCAAAGCTAACCTACAACTGGGCAGACTCCACAGCAACCGTCTTTCAAACATCCTTGAGTGGAACTTTCAATAACACCCCCGACAACTATAATATTAAGGACATCACGGATGGCAGTCGACAATATCAAGCGACAAGCCGGGATGACGACAAGAGCTATTCGCCTGTATTGGATATTTATTTCTTTCGTCAGTTCACTCCACGTCAGTCGTTTACAGCCAATGCAGTTGGCACCTATATCTCCACACAAACCAATAGTTTCTATGATGAGGGAACACCATATCAATATGCGGTAGACGGCAAAACGGCTTCTTTGCTTTCTGAAGTAATATATGAGAACAGGCTGAAGCCCTTTACTCTCTCCACAGGTCTGAACTATAGTTACAAATATACCAAGAACGACTATCGGGGTGACGCTTCCTCTTTGACCAGGACGAACAACAACCGCCTGTACGCCTTTACCGAAATCAAGGGCATGCTAAAGCAACTGCGCTATACATTAGGTACAGGTGCGAGTTATATCCATTACACTCAGAACGGTCACAGATACGACTACTGGACTTTCCATCCCAAGGCTTCGCTGACATTTCAGTTCAATAACAATATGCAGTTGAGTTATACATATCAGATGCAGGACAAAGTGTCTCGCATTGCCATGACCAGTGATGCTACCGTCCGCACCAACAGTATGGAATGGACGGTAGGCAATCCCGACCTGAAGCCTTCACACGACATGGACCATCGGTTGCTGCTATCATATAACACCCAACGATTGCAAACCTTAGTGGAAGGCTACTACAAGCAATGCATCAAACCTAACATGGCACACTACGAACGGACCGATGACAATCAATTCATCTATACACAGATCAATCAAAAGGAAATAGACGCATTGGACGTCATGGCATACGCCAGCTATTGGCTCTTGCCCGAGAAGCTTCAGATGGCCGCCAACGGAGGAATATACAGATGTTTCAATTTTGGCTACAACTATACACACTGCTACACATCATGGTACTACGCAGGCAACATCACGGCGTATCTCGGCAAATTCACATTGCAAGGATATGTTGATAACGGCAACCGATTCTTAGAGGGCGAGTCGAAAGGCTACAACGGAGCCTATTCCGTCTTGAAAGCATCCTACACCTGGCGCAACTGGCAATTCTCTTTGTCATGGGTCAATCCATTCCGCAGTCATTACAAGTCGTACGAGAACGAACTGCTGAACCGAAATCTCTATAAACGCACCATCGGCTATTCCAAGGACAGCGGCAACCAAGTGTCACTCAACATCTCCTGGCGCATCAACCGAGGCAGCAGGCATAAGTCGGCAGAAAAGACGATCAGCCTCAGCGATAAAGACAATGGTATCATAAAATAGATATGAACGATTTCTTTATACAATAGAAAGGCATATGAACAGACAAAAAAGCCATCGCTGCAGTAGTAGCGATGGCTCATTATTTTATATAGTTTTAAATTATTCCTCAACAGCAGCCTATAAGACATTATAGGCATAAATTAATACTTGAATATAAAAATACCATCGGAGATACCGCTTTACAGGTGAAGCTGAATGGTTCGCCTGATGGCTGCGACCAATGAGGGAAATGTATAAGATTCATTGTTATTCTGCCATACTGGGTATGGAGAAAACATATTGAGGCGAGTTAAATTAAATGGTTGCATAATAATTTTCTGCTTCTTTACGTACTTTGGCAAATTCTTCTTGAACTTGTTTCTCCAGTTCCTTTTTTCTCTGAACCATATCACGAAGTACAGCTATTGCTTCTTCACGATTTTTTATTTTTAATGCCATATTATATCCTTTCTTTAAACATTCTTTTGGCAAAGATACAAATAATATTTGTATTCGCCAAAAGAAATCTTTATTATTTAATCCTCTATTTTTAATATTATATCCAAATCACTCTCGAAGAAGATTTGAGTTTCGTATGATGTATTTCTCCAACAATTTAGGACGTACATTCACTGCTTTGGCGAAAGCGTCCAACTGACAAGCATAGCGAGTTTCATAATAGCTACGCTCCATTTGGTTCTTGGAATTTGCCAAATCTTGCAAGATGTCTCGAAGGTATCTCTTCACAACATACTTGTACCATTCCAACTTTTTGCCTTTTTTGTCAGTAATATCTGCCATAATCAAATCTGCTTTAAAGGGTTTAACAATAAAATTATTCAGGATTTCCTGATTCATCTGCCTTTTTAAGGACTTTCCGTTTCGTTCAATCCGAGATTTTTTTTAGAATCATTCCGGCATAACCGTCATCACCTAAGCCTTTTTACGTGCTTTAAAAGATGGCAGCCCGGAAAGTGTGCAGCATCCGTAGTATGGGGTGTTGTTCGCAACGCCCCTGAAGAATGTTCGACCTATCTCCCTTGCTGCTCTGGAGTGAAGAGAAGCTTTGCTCCTGGGCAGTTTCGCGGTGTTTTGCTGAATACACAGCTTTTGCCGTGCATGAAGAAAACTTGGCGAAAGGGGTTGTGTCAATATAGACATATTGATGTATGACAATATAGATGTATATACATTAATACTAAAATATAGATATAAGGTAAGGAGTACATAAATGATATGCCACAAAAGTTACAACTTTATAAAAAAGCAATTAGAACAATGACCTTACTTTTTTGTTTGACTATATAAATGAGCAAAGGAATAGACCTATAAATAAAGAGAGTTGGTTTCGGTTGCGCACATAGATATACAGAAAACAAAACATATAGATATATAAACATAAATATCGCTATGCGTGCATACGTATATAAAAAAAGCATCGTCGATACCGCTTTACAGGCAAAGCTGAAAGGTTCGCCTGAAGGCTGCGACCGAATAGGGAGCAGCCGGAAAGAGGTGGCTCAAAGCCACCTCTTATTTACAAAGAAACCTAAAGTTCTTGTAGCCATTTCTTGCCTAACTTGGTGTTATTCCATATCAATCACACTTTATCACCACAAAGCGACTTTACCTGCAATTCCTAAATCAAGTGTCGCAGTAGCAATACCCAATGCTTGGAAAACACGACTTAGCGTGGGAAGTGTTATTGTGCTATTTCCTTTTTCTAAACGTGAAATTTGTGCTCGTTGTACACCAATACGTTCACCGAGCTGCTCTTGGGTGAGATTCTGTGCTTTACGAGCTTTACGAATTGCTTCGCCCAAATAATAGGCATTAACATCTTCTTTGAGCTGCATTTCCATCATGTCACGCTCTTTAGTACCTGTCTTGCCCCAAACTTCATCAACCACTTCAGAAAGTGGTGTCAAATGCATCTGTGCCATATCTATCAATGTTTTAATTCAAAATATTGTTGTCTAATCTCTTCTGCCTTTGCAATTTCTTTTTGGGGAGTCTTTTGGGTCTTCTTGACTATACCATGTGTGGCAACAATCAAAGTTCCAGTCTCCGTGTCCCAAAAAGAGAATAGGCGATAGCAGTTTCCATTGAATAAAGTACGAAACTCCCAAATTTCAGAGTTTTCTAATTTTTTGAAGAGTTCCTTATCAACAATGCCATGTTCGATTTTCTTATAATTGTAGGTTATTTTCTGCTGAACCTTCAACGGCAAAGAACGAACAAATGTCAGGGCTTCATCCAACAAAACCACTTGTATTTTATATCTGCTCATTTTATTTATAGTTTCTGCTTACAAAGATACAATTTTGTTTCCAAGCGACGAAACAAAACGATAAATTTATCTGCAATTTAACATTTATTTTACCTCACCAACCCCAATCGGGTACAAATCATACTGTGGGAATTTCTCACAGTATTAATAACTTATTATTCCAATTTGTACTTTCAAAGTGGAGCGGTGGTTAGCCACTCCTTTACCTTTGCTTAATCTTCCAACTCCTTTTCTGTGATGCTGATTTCCGTGCAATTGTCAGAATATTCATCATAGATATGGAAATAGCCCGGAACATCCTCTACATATCTTATCTTGTAAATCCGTAATCATTACTTCTTGATGTATTTCTCCAACAATTTGGGACGTACATTCAATGCTTTGGCGAAAGCGTCCAACTGACAAGCATAGCGAGTTTCATAATAGCTACGCTCCATTTGGTTCTTGGAATTTGCCAAATCTTGCAAGATGTCTCGAAGGTATCTCTTCACAACATACTTGTACCATTCCAACTTTTTGCCTTTTTTGTCAGTAATATCTGCCATAATCAAATCTGCTTTAAAGGGTTTAACAATAAAATTATTCAGGATTTCCTGATTCATCTGCCTTTTTAAGGACTTTCCGTTTCGTTCAATCCGAGATTTTTTTTAGAATCATTCCGGCATAACCGTCATCACCTAAGCCTTTTTACGTGCTTTAAAAGATGGCAGCCCGGAAAGTGTGCAGCATCCGTAGTATGGGGTGTTGTTCGCAACGCCCCTGAAGAATGTTCGACCTCTCTCCCATGCTGCTCTGGAGTGAAGAGAAGCTTTGCTCCTGGGCAGTTTCGTCATGTTTCTCCATACACAGCAACGCCGTGCATGGAGAAAATTGGCGAAAGGGGGATTATACACGCATAGATATATTCCATATGACACTTATATAGAATCATATTGTTTCCTATAAAGATTCTTATTACTATATATGTATTCTTTCTATACAATAACGTGTAATTATAGATAATGGTCATTCGACCATACGACTATAGGTTTGAGTTTGCCCTTTATCAACATTCTCTATCTTGATAAGAACCATTGCTCTTGATGGAATCGTGCTTGGAAGTTCTTTCATCAGTTTATCTATTATTTCGTCCACGTTGTTAAAGCCAACATCAGTGAACTCGCTGACTTTCCTTCCTCGATAAAAAATAGAACCTTTCATCATCTGACGGAACGAGAAGCGTTCAAAGGCGTTGTCATTGTTCTTTGAATAGTCTCTTGATTTGTCTTCGGTGAAGAAAATCTTCTCCAAGACTTTCTCGTTCAATGCCCAAGCAGGAGAGAAGTCAATCTTGACGTAAGTTCTCGTTATGCGATGGCGGTCTGAGTGGTTCATGGCAAAGCCAACCTCGTCAATAGACGCTCCACATTCATTCTGGGCTACCGTAGCCCACGTATGACGGAACGTATATACACAATATGCCTTGTTGTGAGCGATGCCAAGGCTTTTCTCACAGATTTGCCGTATGCCACAGTTGATGTTTGCCCCAAAGCTGTCGCTACTGGTCATACGCTTGTGGAAGTCGAATAGATAAGGCGAGTTGGTCTTATCAAGATACTTGTTGAATATAGGTTGCAATATACCGGGTACCTTCATTTCTATGTAGGCGTTATCTCTTCTGAACTTGCGAGTCTTGGCTCGCTCGTAGCCTATGATGCCATCATGGTAGTTTTCCTTTTTCAGATTGAATATGTCAACCGTATTCATTCCTGCAAGACAGAGTACCATCATTGCAACATCATGTCCAAGCTCCGCCAAGGGCTTGGTGCGGTCGGAAGGTGGGAGAGGAGCAGCAAAGAAAGCTCGGCACTCTTCCATGGTTATGGCTCTCTTCTCTGGAGTGTCCGACTTTGGAATTTTCACTTTCAACCACGGATTTGTTGTTATTCGCATGATACCATTGTCATAGTCGTTGAAATCAAGCAAACCATGCTTGAATATCTGACGGACACACACCGGGTACATCTCCTTGGCTCTTGCTGTTGTGGCAAGAGACTTTATCCATCCATTGATGAACTTGGATGTGAGTTGCGAGAACATGACCTTGTTGGAACCTGCATAGCGTTCCAAATGTTGGTAGGCAAGTTCATAGTTCCTCGCATTGCGCTCCTGTCCATTGTTGTATAGGTTTGCATGGTATTGTCTTGCATAGTCTGAGAAACAGACATCGGCTGTGCCACTTTCAAGGTAGGCGATGACATCATCGACACTCCATGAGCGGATGGGCTGCTTGTTGAGCATATCGGCGAAATGGGCTATCTTGACGGTACAGGCTTCGAGGACAAAAGGATCCTTGACCTCATGGTTCTTTTTGTCCACCGATTTTGTTTCTACGATTTTGTCTGTTTTCAAATATTTCACCTTGCGGTTGTGGGTTACACGAATGTAAACAGGCCAAAATCCATCCGTCCGCTAAAATCTTGCTATAATCTTAAATGTTGCCATAATTATTTTGTAAACACGTTGTAAACATTACTTTTAAATATTAGAAACATATTGTAAACATCCATCATCATTTGTAGCATTTCAGTGGTACTTCCGCTAAAAACGAATTAAGTGGAAAGTCCTCTGTTACAAGGACTTTCCACTTAATTTATTGAGAGTCAAATATTTGCTATTATTCCTCTACAGCAGCCTGCGCAGCAGCCAAACGTGCGATAGGCACACGGAATGGAGAGCAAGACACATAATTCAAGCCTACCTTGTGACAGAACTTAACAGATGAAGGCTCACCACCATGCTCACCACAGATACCACATTTGAGATCTGGACGAGTGCCACGGCCCTTCTTGACAGCCATCTCTACCAACTGACCAACACCAGTCTGGTCGAGAACCTGGAATGGATCGACATTCAGAATCTTCTTCTCCAAGTAAACAGGCAAGAAGCTGGCAATGTCGTCACGGCTGTAGCCGAATGTCATCTGAGTCAAGTCGTTAGTACCAAAGCTGAAGTACTCAGCCTTCTTGGCAATATAGTCGGCAGTAAGGGCTGCACGAGGAATCTCAATCATGGTACCTACCTTGAATGGAATCTCAATGCCTTCCTGCTCGAAGAGTTCCTTAGCTGTGCTGCGGATTACCTGCTCCTGCATATCAAACTCGTTGACGATACCGATAAGAGGAACCATGATCTCAGGCTGAGGATCGAAGCCTTCCTTCTTCAACTGGATGGCTGCACCCAGGATAGCCTTTGTCTGCATAGCGGTAATCTCAGGATAGGTATTACCCAGACGGCAACCACGATGACCCAACATTGGGTTGGCCTCGCTCAGAGAGTTGACACGCTTCTGGATTTCCTCAACAGAGATACCCATTTCTTCAGCCATTGTCTTCTGACCTGCCAAATCGTGAGGAACGAACTCATGCAAAGGAGGATCGAGCAAACGAACGTTTACAGGATGACCGTCCATAGCCTTCAAGATGCCATAGAAGTCCTGCTTCTGATAAGGAAGAAGCTTGGCGAGCGCCTTTTCGCGACCTTCCTTTGTACCAGAAAGAATCATCTCGCGCATGGCCTTGATCTTCTCATTCTCAAAGAACATATGCTCAGTACGGCACAAACCGATACCTACAGCACCAAAGTTGCGTGCCACCTCAGCATCATGAGGCGTATCAGCATTGGTACGAACTACCAACTTGGTGTATTTATCACAAAGGTTCATCAACTCAGCAAAGTCGCCTGTCACCTCTGCAGGCTTGGTCTTCACCTCACCATTATAAACCTCACCAGTAGAACCATTCAGAGAAATGAAATCACCCTCGCGAAGCAGCACTCCGTCGATTTCTACTGTACGGGCCTTATAGTCTACATTGATTGCGCCGGCACCAGACACGCAGCACTTACCCATACCACGAGCCACAACGGCAGCATGAGAAGTCATACCGCCACGGGCTGTCAAGATACCTTCGGCAGCATTCATACCAGCCAAGTCCTCAGGACTGGTCTCGATACGAACCATAATCACACGGTGTCCACTCTCATGCCACTTCTCTGCATCATCAGCAAAGAATACAATCTGGCCGCTTGCAGCACCTGGCGAAGCAGGCAAACCGCGAGTCAGCACCTTGGCCTGCATCTGAGCAGACTTGTCGAATACTGGGTGCAGAAGTTCATCAAGCTTGTTGGGCTCACAACGCTTAAGAGCTGTCTTCTCATCGATTTCGCCCTCGTGGAGCAAGTCCATGGCAATCTTAACCATAGCAGTTCCAGTACGCTTACCATTACGAGTCTGAAGGAACCAGAGATGGCCTTCCTGTACGGTGAACTCCATATCCTGCATATCATGATAGTGCTTCTCCAACTTGCCCTGGATATCATTGAGCTGAGCATAAATCTCTGGCATATTCTCTTCCATAGAAGGATATTTTGTGGCGCGAGTCTCCTCGTCGATGCCCTGAAGTTTTGCCCAACGTATAGAACCTTCCTTAGTAATCTGCTGTGGTGTACGGATACCGGCAACCACGTCCTCGCCCTGGGCATTGACGAGATACTCACCATTGAAGAGATTCTCACCTGTTGCTGCATCACGGCTGAAGCAAACTCCTGTTGCTGATGTATCGCCCATATTACCGAATACCATTGCCATAACAGATACAGCTGTACCCCACTCTGCAGGAATGCCTTCCATCTTGCGATAGAGGATGGCACGCTCGTTCATCCAGCTGTCGAATACGGCACAGATAGCGCCCCAAAGCTGATCCATAGGATTGTCGGGGAAGTCCTTGCCTGTCTGCTGCTTAATGGCAGTCTTGAATGCCTTGACGAGTTGCTTCAGTTCTTCGACTGTCATTTCGTTGTCGAGAGTGATTCCGCGCTGTTTCTTCACATCCATGATAATAGCCTCGAATGGATCGATGTCTTCCTTGTTGACAGGCTTCATGCCAAGCACAACGTCGCCATACATCTGTACGAAACGACGATAGCTGTCGTAAGCGAAACGCTCATTGCCAGTCTTGCGAGCCAATCCCTCTACCACCTCGTCGTTCAAACCAAGGTTGAGGATAGTATCCATCATGCCTGGCATAGAAGCACGGGCACCGGAACGAACGCTGACAAGGAGAGGATTCTCCACGTCACCGAACTTCGAGTTCATCAAAGTCTCAATATGCTGAACCGCCTTCTCTACTTCTTCTTTAAGAAGGGCTACAACGTCTTCCTTGCCTTTTTCAAAGTATTCATTACAAACATCGGTTGTGATAGTAAAACCTGGAGGAACGGGGACACCAATAAGATTCATCTCTGCCAAGTTGGCTCCCTTACCACCAAGCAAGTTTCTCATGTCGGCCTTGCCTTCTGCCTTACCATTACCAAAGGTATAAACTCTTTTTTCACTCATAGTTGAATAGGTTTGTTATTTTTAGTTATTGTTATTTTTTATGATGCAAATATACAACTTTTATTCTGTTCCACCAAACATAAAACCAACTTTTTGCTATCTCTACATTACATTTTCGGTTGTTTACGTACACACAGGCACATTTTAAAGAGCAATCAACCCTACTGCTCTATAAAAGCAACTTTATCACACATTCAGCAACAGCCTTTCAGCTTTCCTGCCTATAACAACAAAGAAAAGATTCCACGGCCCAATACACCTTATTATATATAGACCATGGAATATAATAATGACTGCCAAGCGGGCAACGTTAAGAAAAGCGATTACAGTTTGGAGAGACGATCCAGATAATATTCTCTTACGTCATTCCAATGATAGTAAGGCCACATATCTGTCTTTACAGCCACATGCACTTCCTTCTCATTGTGAAGGAACTTCACCAGAATGTCGCCTTTCTTGTTATCGAAGAAAACGATCTGGATATTCGCCGCCATCGGAGAAGCCTTGAAGTCGCACCAATGCTTGTACACCTCGGTTGGTCCGGCTACTGACGCATCAAAATTTTCTACCTGAAGCAGCGCCAACAAAGGAATCACGTTGCCATCATGACCGAAACGTAAAGTGGCGGCAATCGACCGGTTCTTGATAGCAGAATCTGCCGACTCGATGATATTCTGAACCAAAGACTTGGAGTTTGCCATCACAAGGCCCTTGCTTGCCAAAGGATTGGCATTGCCCATATAGAATCGGTAGTTGACACACTGCCACAAATCGAACATCTCCTGTGCCGTGAACAGATCATAGAAAGACAATGGAGTCTCAATGTCCTGCATGTCTACTGCAATCCAATACAAACTCCACATCAAGTCACGGGGATTTACCTCACAACGTATAAAGTCGGCATCGGAGAAGAGTGAAGCCACCAGACGGTCGGGCTTTACCTGAGCCTCTTCAAACTTACGATACTCCTCTACCCATGGACCTTTCTCCCCATGAGTGAAAGCATTCGACTTGTCAGAATGATAGTTAAGATAATTCATGTATTTCTCGCTCATCTCGTAGCTGATGTCAAGCTGAGGACACAAACCCTTGAGACGGTCGCCGAAAGCAACCATACTCATAGCGCAACGGTAAACTACTGTAGAACGGGCAGAAACGTGACGTTTGCCACGGAACACCTCAGGGAAGTTCTTTGCCATTCGCTCTGCGATGCCCTGATGCTGACGCACACCAAGAGGAGTCAAATCTCCTGCACGACCCTGAGCCTCAGCCCAAACCTGTCCCAGACGGTTCAACACATCCTTGCCCAATGTGGTAAGGCCGTTCACAGCATCAGCTTTCTGCATCAGTTGGAGAACCCACAGATAATCTCTGTCGCCCAAAAGATAACGGGAACCATGTCTTCCGTAATGGCTCACATAAAACGGCTTATAGCCTTTTGGAGCCGGAGTCAACTTTGCTTCTACCTTGGGATAAGCCAGATAAACACCACCAGCCTTATTCAGATCTGCACTAATTTCCTCAAAAGTTGTCTGCGCATGAATGCCCAGACCAAAAGTAGCCACCATGATGGCTAATACTTTCATTCTAAGTTTCTTCATGAATTCGTTTAATTTATAGTTTTAAATTGCCAGTTAGTATACATTGATATAATGTTATTTCTTCTGCTTGAAACATTTCTTGCTCTAAACGACTACAAAGATAATACAATTAAACGATTCCACCATCATTTTTTCCCCAAAAAACCTCAATATTCGGCTTTTACTCTGCTTTAGCCCGATTCCAGCCATCATAGACGACCAAAGCCAGTCATAATAGACGACCAAAGCCAGTCATAATAGATGACCAAAGTCGGTCGTAATAGATGGGCAGGACAAGACACAAGAGAAGAACGACATCGGACACAAATGAAACCCGACAAGTACTTAGTAACCAAACGACTTGCAGAAAGACTAAGGATAAAAAATATCTACAAGTCTTTCATGGTTCACATTTTTTTTGTAACTTTGCAACCAAAATTTAAAAGAATCATGGCAAGAAAGAAAAAACCATTACCATTACTCGAAAATGTCACCATAGAAGCCGTAGCCGCTGAGGGCAAGTGCATCACGCACGTAGACGACAAGGTTGTCTTCGTCCCTTTCTGTGTACCAGGCGACATAGTAGACCTGCAGGTAGTAAAAAAGAAACATAAATACTGCGAAGCCAAAGTGGCTCGCTTCATCCAGAAAAGCAAAGTTCGTCAAGAGCCTATGTGCGAGCATTTCGGCATCTGCGGCGGCTGCAAATGGCAGAATCTTCCCTACGAGGAGCAGATAAAGGCCAAACAGCAACAGGTGGAAGACCAGCTCACACGCATCGGAAAGATAGAACTGCCCGACTTCCGCCCTATCATGGGAAGTGTGAAGACTCAGGAATATCGCAACAAGATAGAGTTCGGCTGCAGCAACAAGCGCTGGTTCACAGCCGAGGAGCTCGCCCTGCTGCCAAAGAAAGAAGACGACACTGTGACCTCGCTCAAGGAACGCCATGCGCAGAATGCTATAGGCTTTCACATCACAGGCGCTTTCGACAAGATTTACCCCATCAAGAAATGCTGGCTGATGGACGATCTCTGCAACGAGATTCGCAACTTTGTCTTCGAGTATGCCGATTCACATGACTATACTTTCTACGATCTCCGTGAACAGCACGGATTGCTGCGCGACATGATGATACGCAACTCCAACACTGGAGAATGGATGCTCGTATTCCAGTTCCATTACGACGACGAGGAGGGCGATGAGCAGAAGGCTCTCGAGCTGATGCAGCAAGTGGCCGACAAATTTCCACAGATCACATCACTCATGTACGTGGACAACCAGAAGGGAAACGACACCTTCAACGATCTGGAACTGAGCCTCTTTAAGGGCAACGACCATATCTTTGAGTTGATGGAAGACCTGAAGTTCAAGGTCGGGCCAAAGAGTTTCTATCAGACCAATACCGAACAAGCTTACCACTTGTACTGCGTGGCACGCGAGTTTGCCAACCTTACAGGCAAAGAACTCGTGTACGACCTCTATACAGGAACAGGAACCATTGCCAACTTTGTGGCACACAAAGCCAAGAAGGTAATAGGAATCGAATACGTGCCTGAGGCTATCGAAGATGCCAAAGTCAACTCGCAGGTAAACAATATCGAGAATACGCTCTTCTATGCAGGCGACATGAAGGACATTCTGACAAACGACTTCATTGCACAGCATGGGCGACCCGACGTCATCATCACCGATCCACCACGTGCAGGAATGCATCCTGATGTCATCCAAGTCATCCTGAATGCTGCACCAGGCCGCATTGTGTATGTAAGCTGCAACCCAGCCACTCAGGCACGCGACCTTCAACTGATGGACGACTATTACAAGGTAGGAGCCGTACAGCCCGTCGACATGTTCCCTCATACACCGCATGTAGAGAACGTGGTACTGCTTGAAAAACGAAGCGATGCCGACATCAAGCAGAAACTCAAGGAGCGCAAGGAACGAGAGCAAGCGATAGCAGAAGCCAAGGCTGCCAAAGAGGCTGAGGCACTTGCCAAGGCTGAAGCTCAAGCAGAAGACCTGACCGAAGAAGAACAGAAAGCCTGCCAGGCTTAGCAATATTCTCCCCCAACAACATTCCCTCCTCGGTAATTCTGAAAGAACATGGATTTCCGAGGAGGATTTCTCCAAGAACAACAACACAATCTTAACGTATTAAGTGACGAAAAGAACAAATAATATTTTCGCCATTACAAAACCAAAACAGAGAGACGTATAAAAAATGAAAAGAGTATTCCTGATGGCGACTCTACTCGCCATGACTTTATTCTCGGCCTCAGCGCAGGAGAAAGAAAAGAGGTGCATACAACTGCCCTCATGGTTGGACAACCTGAAATTGTCGGGCTACGGCATGACACAGTATCAATACATCGGACAGGAAGGAGCAAAATCCAATACCTTCAACATCCGCATGGCGCGTATTGCACTCGAAGGCCGCATAGCTGGAGATTTCTACTGGAAAACCCAAATACAGTTTAATGGCAACACATCCAACTTGGGCAGCAGTCCAAGAATGGTTGACCTGTTTGCTGAATGGCAGAAATATGAGATGTTCAAGGTAAAGATCGGTCAGTTCAAAAACCCATTTACCTTCGAGAACCCCATGCACCCCATCGTACAGGGATTCATGAGCTACTCACAGAATGTAAGCAAGTTGGCAGGTTTCAGCGACCGTGCCGGAGAACACGCCTCCAATGGCCGCGACATCGGACTACAGTTGCAGGGCGACTTCCTCAAGAACGCCAACGGCCGTAACCTGCTGCATTATCAAATAGGTGTGTTCAACGGACAAGGCATCAACACAAAGGACGTAGACAATCAGAAAAACATCATTGGCGGAGTATGGGTCATGCCTGTCAAAGGAATGCGCATCGGTGCCTTCGGATGGACTGGCTCTTATGCACGCAAGGGAACATGGAATGACGACGAGCAAGGCAATATCGTATATCAGAAAGACGCTGCCGGAAACCCTGTTCTCGATGAAGAGGAAAATCCGAAAAAAGAAACTTTCTCGGGCGTACGCAAACTGTCACAAAACCGATATGCCTTCTCCTTCGAGTACAACGTGAACGACTGGACACTCCGTTCAGAATACATTCATTCCACAGGTATGGCATTTGCCAAAAGCATCACCAACCACGGAGATGCCAACTCGAAAGACTGCAATCTGAACGGCAAGATAGGCAATAAGGCCCAGGGCGTTTATGCACTCGTCATTGCCCCTATAGTAAGCAAGAAGCTCTATGCCAAGGCACGCTACGACATGTATCAGACCAACGGCAAGACCGACATGATGAGAACCCAATATGAGGCTGGTCTGAATTATCACATCAGCAAGAACTTCACCATCCTCACAGAATATGCGCTCATCAACGACCGCACTCTGCAGAAGCACAACTACTCTATGGCAGACGTAGAGGTTTGCTTCCGATTCTAAGCCATCGAAAATCGATAATCAAGTCAAGCCTGATAGAATAGATTCTAAAAACCAACTCAGACGAGAACTCCGAGTCGGAATATGATAAGATGTAAATAAGTTAAAGTAAAAGCAAATGGATAAAACAAAAAGTACACACCATTCGCACCATACACATCAACACAGCAGCACGTCCATGCGTGCATGCAGCCCACGACACAAAAAGCGCTTGATATTTAGCAAGTTGCTATTCGCTTTTCTTCTCGTTTGCGCCCTGCTTGTCATTGCCGTCTGCGTATGGATTACGATTTATGGCATTTACTAAAATGAATAGGAGAAACCCACAGAGGCGAACTCCTTAAATTGCCAGTAGCTTTGACCATCCTTGCGTTGGGCCCCATCGTCGAATCGAGGATAGATAAAAACATTGGTGGAGATGTAGCGATTGAACTGAAAGGTTATCGTGTTCTCCCACTCCAATTCAGCACGCTTGTATGTGGTATAACCATACAAGCGTGTTTTCCATCTCAGGTTGTCAGCAAGCACCCAGTTCAAGTCAATCGTACATTCCGAACCATAGTCGGTCATTCCATGATGTCCCTCATCAAGACCATATCGGGTGGCAAGGTCAGCACGACCAACATACTTCCAGTTAAGCGCCAAAGGTGCTATATGCACACTTCCCTTAAGACGGTGGTTGAGCCAGTCTACAGAATAGTCCATACCGACAGAGAGGTTGAGATTGAATGGCGAGAAGAAATCAGAATAAATCTTTTCGTCATTACTCTTCACACCATGCGTAAACTGAGTCTGGGCTATGAGCTGCAGAGTGTAGTACCAGCGCTTGGTGGCCTGCAGACCAACCTTGCCGGTATAACGTATCAAGTCTTCTGTGGTTTTGTACTTGTGAATAGTATCGCCACGCGATGTCTGATAACCAAGACGCAATTCCAACTTGTTGTCCCACTTCACCTTCTGCTTGTTGTTGTAGTTGGCCTGCATGGTTACACTACCCAAGAGCGAATAGTTACTCTCGCCTCCCTTATACCAGTTGTCCGACACATAGTTCTGCAAGAACTGAAGATAATAGTCGCCCCTGAAAGTCCAGAAGTTAGGCTTCGTCACCAAAATATCCATCGGAGCCACAGTAGGCTCAATAGCCACTGGTGCGACCTCTTTAACAATATCTGTAGCAACATGACGTGGAGCTGGTTCAGAGACAATCGGTGCACCCACACTCTCAAGGTGACTTTCGTGCACTCTCACCAAGTCGGGACGGTTCAGATACACATGCATCAGAGCCTGGTCGATAGCCTCCTGCAAAGAATCGGCAACAACACACTTCCCCGGAGCAAGCCGCAGAAAGCGGGCAGCAGGTTCATGATAAAAAGTAAGAGGAACAAAGAGTTGCGAATAACAACTATTGATCTTGGGCTTCACCAACGAGTCAATACGCTGTCTGCTTGCAGTCAACGAGTCCATATATTCTGCCACCCTGTTTTTCTCTACCTTTTTCTTACCGTATCCACCCCTTTGTGCACACACCATTCCTGTCACACAAAAGGCCAACACTAATATATAATATCTTAAATTCATACTAAGCTTATTCATATTTGGGCACAAAGGTAACAAATAAATCATAAAAGCCACGCCAATATTTACAATAATTTTGGCTAATTCATAATTTTATAGTAACTTTGCAGCCAAAATATTCTAATTTAAATATAAAACATCGTGGCTGAAACAAAGTACATCTTCGTTACCGGTGGTGTGGTTTCTTCCTTAGGTAAAGGTATCATATCATCATCCATCGGAAAGCTTCTGCAAGCCAGGGGCTACAACATTACAATTCAAAAGTTTGACCCATACATCAACATCGATCCGGGCACACTCAATCCATACGAGCATGGTGAGTGCTATGTGACGGTAGATGGAATGGAAACGGATCTTGACCTCGGTCATTACGAAAGATTCACGGGCATCCAGACAACAAAGGCCAACTCGCTCACTACAGGACGTATCTACAAGGCTGTTATCGACAAGGAACGACGTGGCGACTATCTTGGCAAAACCATACAGGTAGTTCCTCACATCACCAACGAGATAAAACGCAATGTAAAATTGCTGGGGCAGAAGTATCACTACGACTTTGTCATCACAGAGATTGGTGGCACTATAGGCGACATAGAGAGTGCTCCATATATGGAAGCCATCCGACAGTTGAAATGGGAATTGGGCAAGAAAGCTCTCAATGTGCACCTTACCTACGTGCCCTATCTGAAAGCAGCTGGCGAGTTGAAGACCAAGCCTACCCAACACTCCGTCAAGGAACTGCAGAGCGTAGGTATTCAGCCCGACATCTTGATTCTCCGCACAGAGAAACATCTCGAAGAGGGCATACTGAAGAAAGTGGCAAGTTTCTGTAATGTGGATATCGACTGCGTTATCCAGAGTGAAGACCTGCCAAGTATCTATGAGGTACCTGTCAACATGCAGAACCAGGGACTCGATACCGCCATCCTTCGCAAAATGGATGAGCCGATAGGCGAAAAGCCAGCATTAGGTCCTTGGAAAGCATTCCTCGACCGACGCAACAACGCCACAGAGGTTGTCAATATTGGTTTGGTGGGTAAATACGACTTGCAGGACGCCTACAAGAGTATTCGCGAAAGCCTTTCTCATGCAGGAACCTACAATGACCACAAGGTGAATATCACATTCATCAATTCAGAATATCTGACAGAAGACAATGTGGCAGAACGACTGAAAGGTCAGGACGGTATAGTCATCTGCCCGGGATTCGGTCAGCGAGGAATAGAGGGCAAGATAATAGCTGCTCACTATACCCGCACCCACGACATTCCCACCTTCGGCATTTGCTTAGGCATGCAGATGATCGTCATCGAGTTTGCCCGCAATGTTCTGGGTTACAAAGACGCAAACTCTCGAGAAATGGACGAGAAGACTCCACACAATGTCATCGACATCATGGAGGAGCAGAAGAACATATCAAATATGGGTGGCACCATGCGATTGGGAGCATACGAGTGTGTGCTGAAACAAGGTTCGCGCGTGTTCAATATCTATAAGAAAGAACACATACAGGAACGTCATCGCCATCGCTATGAGTTCAACAACAATTTCCAGCAGGAGTTTGAGAAGCATGGCATGATGTGCGTGGGACGAAATCCCGAAAGCGACTTGGTAGAAATCGTAGAGATTCCAGGCCTGAAGTGGTACATCGGTACTCAGTATCATCCAGAATACCAGAGCACCGTGCTGAAGCCACACCCACTGTTTATGGACTTCGTCAAAACAGCAATTGAAAACAAAAAATAAATATGAACAAAAACAACATTATCGGTTTCCTCCTGATAGCCCTTGTACTGATTGGGTTCAGTTGGTACTCACAGCCTTCTGCCGAAGAGCAGAGAGCAGCATTCGTTCAGGACTCCATCGCTAAGGCAAAACACGCCGAGATGGAAAAAGCTAACAAGGCTGCGGCGCTGCAGCGACAGGCTGAAGCTAAAGCCAAGGTTGAGGCTGACTCAACAGCCCTCTTCTACTCGGCTTTGAAGGGCAAGTCTCAGAAAATCGTTTTGAGTAACGAGAAAGTTGAGTTGACCCTCAACACCAAGGGTGGTACTGTCGAGAAGGCTGTAGTAAAGGGTTATGTGGGTCACGACCTCAAGGTGAAAGACGGCTCAAAAGACAAGAAGGACGTAACTCTCTTCGATGGCAACGACCAGAGCCTCAAGTTCATGCTCGAGGCTAAGGAAGCCAACATTATCACAAGTGACCTTTACTTTACTCCATCAAATGTCACAAAGACATCTGTCACCATGACAGCAGAGGCTGCTCCGGGCAAGACTCTCACTATGACTTATACATTGGGCAAGGACTACATGCTCCACATGAGCCTTCAAGCACAGGGCATGGCTGGATTGTTCTCGCCTAATTATAGCAAGATGGATGTTGACTGGAGCGACAAGGCCCGTCAACAGGAGCGCGGCTTCATGTTCGAGAACCGTTACACTACCCTCACCTATCACGATGTAGAGGGAGGTACCGACCATCTGAACGAGACAAGCGAGAAGATCGACGAGAAAATCGAAGAAACCATCGACTGGGTGTCTTTCAAGAACCAGTTCTTCTCTGCCATCATGATATCCAAGGACAACTTCGACAAGGATGCCTTCATGACTTCTATCCCTCAGGAGAAGGGCTCCGGCTATCTGAAGCAGTTCCAGGCTAAGATGAAGACCGCTTTTGACCCAACTGGAAAGAAGGCTTCTGAGTTTGAGTTCTACTTCGGACCTAACGACTTCCAGATTCTGAAGAATACAGAGAAGGAAAGCACCTTCGGCAAGGACCTGGAGTTCCAGAAGCTTGTATACTTAGGATGGCCTATCGTCCGCTGGATCAACCGTTTCTTCACAATCTATGTATTCGACTGGTTGAGTAAGATATTCCCTATGGGTATCGTGTTGATTCTCATTACCCTGCTCCTCAAGCTCATCACCTACCCTATGGTAAAGAAGAGCTACATGAGTTCTGCCAAGATGCGCGTACTCAAACCAAAGCTTGAAGCTGCTACCGCTCAGTATAATAAGCCAGAGGATCAGATGCAGAAGCAGCAGGCTATGATGGCTGAATATGCCAAATATGGTGTAAGCCCATTATCTGGTTGTATCCCTATGCTGATTCAATTGCCTGTTTGGGTTGCAATGTTCAACTTTGTGCCAAATGCTATTCAGCTTCGTGGTGAGAAGTTCCTGTGGATGAGTGATCTGAGTACCTACGACCCCATCATCGAGTGGAACACCAACATTTGGTTAATAGGCGATCACTTGAGCCTTACCTGTATCCTCTTCTGTGTAGCCAACCTCCTCTACTCTTGGATGACCATGCGCCAGCAGCGCGACCAGATGGTAGGCCAGCAGGCTGATCAAATGAAGATGATGCAGTGGATGATGCTCATCATGCCTCTGATGTTCTTCTTTATGTTCAACGACTACTCATCTGGTTTGAACTTCTACTACTTCATCTCTCTGTTCTTCAGTGCAGCCATCATGTGGACCTTGCGCAAGACCACCAACGACGAGAAGCTCCTTGCTATCCTTGAGAAACGTTATCAGGAGAACAAGAGCAATCCTAAGAAGGCAAGCGGATTGATGGCAAGAATGCAGGCTCTGCAGGAATTGCAGCAAAAACAGCAAGCTGAACTTGCACGTAAGCAGGCAGAATTGAACGAGAAGAAAAAGAACCTCGGAAAATAAAGAAACTTACAACACATAACAAATGATTGTTTGTATCGCTTAGGGGTGTTACACCTTATTATATATATATACCTTATTATATATATGCAAACATCATTAAACAAGAAAGAGTGTAATGAATCACTTCACGAAGTATTCATTACACTCTTTTTTTAGACATAAATAAACAAACATCTACGATATTAACCTTTATTCCATTTCATAAAAACACCACTAAATTGAAAAACAGCAAAAGCCATATAACACTAACAATCAACACCTTACATATTCACAACCACTTATTTTCACCACTTAATGATTTAATCAACAAACATTTTGTTACTTTTTTTATTAATTTTGCATGAGCAAACATAGCACTGTCCACAAAGACAAAAGCTATAAAAAAGAGATATACACAAAATCAAATAACAAAAACTTAAATTTATGAGAAAAGCAAAAAATAATGCGATGTTGCGAGGATTAGCATCTACAGCACTCGTTCTATTAATCTCGGCTACTGCCTGGGGTCAAAAGATGAAGATTACTGGCACTGTAATCGACAACACCAATGAACCCATTATTGGAGCTTCTGTTCTTGAAAATGGAACGCAAAATGGTGTAGCCACCGATTTGGATGGACATTTTACCATCGAAGTACAACAAGGTGCCAAACTCAAGATTTCTTATATTGGCTATAAGAATAAAGAAGTAAAGGCTTCAAATGGCATCAAAATCACACTTGAAGAGGAAGCTAACATGCTAAACGAAGTAGTTGCCATCGGTTATGGCTCAGTGAAGCGTAAAGATGTTACTACTGCTGTTTCAAGCGTGTCGGCGAAGGATCTTTCTACACGTCCTATTGTATCTGCAGCTGCTGGTATGCAGGGTAAAGCAGCAGGTCTACAAATTTCACAAGCCAATGGTCAGCCAGGTGCTTCCCCCACCATACGTGTGCGTGGTACTACATCATTGAATGGTAGCAACGACCCACTCTATGTGGTAGATGGTGTGCCTATGACCAATATTGACTTCTTGCCTGCTGATGATATTGACAATATCCAAGTATTGAAGGATGCCTCTTCTGCCGCTATCTATGGTTCAAGAGCTGCCAATGGTGTCATCATCATTGGTACCAAGCAGGGTAAAACAGGCGTGGCTAAGATCAGTTTAAATGCACACTATGCTTTTAATACCGTACGCGACAATCAAGAATCACTCAATGCCGCACAGTATAAAGAATTGATGGATGAGATTGGTATGGTAAAACTCCCTGAAGGTTTGAAAGACATGACCGACTGGAAAGACGAGGTTTTCCGCACTGGAAACGTACAGGACTACCAGGTCTCTATCACTAATGGAACAGAAAAAATGAGATACTTCATCTCTGGTGGTTACACGGGTGAAAATGGTGTCATCAAGAAATCAAGTTACAAGCGTTACAATTTCCGCGCATCTGTTGAAAACGACATTCGTAAGTGGCTGCGCCTTAATGCAAGCGTAACCTATTCTGACTATACCAACAAGGGTACAGGTATTATTTCTGGTACGGGTTCTAACCGTGGCGGTGTAGTTACGGCTATCGTCAATACGCCTACTTACGCTCCTGTATGGAATCCTGAGAATCCAAATCAATTTTACAACAACTTCTATGGCGTAAATATCACTTCACCTGCTGAGAATATAGCCCGAACACAGAACAACAAATCTGCATACAATCGTTTGTTGGCTACAGGAAAAGCAACAGTTACCTTCATGCCTGAGTTGACGTACAACCTGTCTTTGTCTTTCGATCGCACACAAGGCACAACAACCAACTTCCTCGACCCTATCTCTACAACCATTGGTCGTCAGGAATTTGGAACAGGCTATGATGGACGTAATGTCAGCAGTGTTATCGTATGGGACAATGTGGTGAATTACAAAAAAGCATTGGGTAAACATAACTTTGATGCCATGGCAGGTAGTTCATGGACTCAAAGCAAGTGGAGCCAAAACTATATCAATGGTAGCAACTATGCGAATGATAACTTCCCTACTCTGAATGCTGCCAACAAGATTTCCTGGACAGGAACTGGCTCTTCTGCTGCTGATTGGGCTATCTTCTCTACCTTCGCTCGTTTACAATACAACTGGAACGACACCTATATGGTAACAGCCAATATGCGTGCTGATGGTTCTTCCAAGTTAGCTCCTCACCATCGTTGGGGTTATTTCCCATCTTTCTCTGGAGCTTGGCGTGTGAGCAATGAGAAATTCATGAAGGATATCAAGTGGATAGACGACTTGAAGATTCGTGGTGGCTGGGGACAGACTGGTAACCAGAGTGGCTTGGGCGACTATAGTTATTTGGCAAGATACAATATCAATCGTGTACAATGGTTTGGTGAGGGCAATGACGCCAACGCTATACCTACATTCTCACAAGGCAACTTGAGCAACCCTGAGTTGACATGGGAAACAACAACACAGACTAACATCGGACTCGACCTGACTGTATTAGGAAACCGCTTGACTTTCTATGCCGATTACTATTACAAGAAGACCAAGGATATGCTGATGAACATCACCCTTCCTGCAGGAAGTGCAGCTGCAACAAGTCTTACCTATAATGGCGGTTCGATGAGCAATAAGGGTTGGGAATTTGCCTTCTCCTCAAAGAACTTGATTGGAACATTTAAGTGGAACACCGACTTTAACATCTCATTCAATAAAAACAAGTTGGAAAGTCTGGCTCTAACGCAAGTATATTATGATGCTAAAACCACCGACTATGTCAACGAACCAGTTGTACGCAACACTCCCGGCATGCCTTTAGGCAGTTTCTGGGGATATATAGCAGAAGGGGTTGATCCTGAAACTGGTGACATGAAGTACAAGGACATAACTGGCGACGGACTCGTTTCTGCAAGTGATCGTACCTATATCGGTGACCCTAACCCAGACTTCACTTTCGGTATGACCAACACCTTCTCATATAAAGGTTTGAATCTCAGTATTCTTATCCAGGGAAGTTATGGAAACGACATCTATAATGTCTCCCGAATGGAAACAGAAGGAATGTATGATGGCAAGAACCAAAGCACCAAAGTATTGGCACGCTGGAGAATTCCAGGACAAATCACCAACGTACCTAAAGCTAAGTGGGACATCCGTAACTCTACCTACTTCGTAGAGGATGGCAGTTATATTCGCTTAAAAGATATCTCCCTCTCTTACGATGTTCCACGCAAACTGATCTCACGCTTCGGACTGACTCGTTTGCAGCCATACGTATCAGCTACCAACTTGATTACCCTTACCGATTATTCTGGTATGGATCCAGAGGTCAATCAGTATGGCAATAGTGGTAGTGTACAAGGCATCGACTGGGGCACATACCCTCTCAACAAAAGCGTAGTATTAGGTGTAAAAGTTGAATTCTAAAAATCATGACAACAATGAAAACATATCATAAAATCAAGACTTTAGCGCTCGGTAGCTTAACCATGATATCATTGGCAAGTTGCTCACTCGACTATGAGCCTATATCCGAGCCTTCAGAAATAACACAGGGCACCCAGACTGAAACATCCACAGCTGTTTTAAAGGATAAGGCTGCCGCAGAAGCACAACTCAAGTCTCTCTATGAGTTGTTCCGCAACCGCCAGGAGCACACCCATCTCGATTATCTCTTGATAGGCGACTCTCATAGTGATAATGCGTATGCTGGTACTACAGGAGCCGAGGTGGTACCTTACGAAACCAACTCTATCGATGCCAGCAACTCTGTTTTGAGCCGAGACTGGAATCGATACTTAGAGGATATCGCTCAAGCCAATGTGCTCATCAATGGCGTAGAACAACTGAAGGAAAGTGGCCAAATCTCAGATACAGAATATCATTCCTATAAGGCTCAAGGAGAAATTTTCCGTGCATTGATGATGTTCCGAATGGCACGTCTTTGGGGCTCATTCCCTGTTATTACAACCATTGCAAAAACAATCACCTCTGATAACATCAATGAGGTATACCCTACTTACTATCCTCCTCGTAAATCACCCAAGGAGTGCTATGAACAGATTATTGCCGACTTGACAGATGCTGAAAAATATGCTCCTGACAATGATAATTCTGACCGCACCAAGATGACCAAGACTGTAGCTCAAGCTATGCTTGCCAAGGTCTACGCCGAAAAGGAAGTACAAGATTACGATAAAGTAATAACCTACGCTGATAAGGTAATCAAGACAACAGGTGTAGAACTTGAAGATAGTTATGAAACTCTCTGGGGATACGATGAGACAACCAAGGATTGCCTGAAACGTAATACCAAAGAAGGTATTTTGGAGGTTCATTGGACAACAGGTAGCGGAAACTGGGAAACATGGATGTACGGACGCCAGTTGGACAACTGGGATTACTATTTCACATGGGCAAAGTGGATTACTCCTTCGCGCGACATCATCAACGACTTTGAAAAAGAAGGCGATGAAATACGCAAGAATCAGGCTATAGTATATTATGCATGTACATGGAGCAACTATTATCCAGCCTCCAACTACCCATTCATGTATAAGTTGCGTTCTTCCTACAGCAACATTTATTGGATTCGACTCGCTGACATTATCCTCATGAAGGCAGAGGCGGAAGCCTATAAGGGCAACCTTGACGAGAGTGCGAAACTCGTAAACCAGATTCGTAAACGTGCCAAACTGAAGGAACTGACTTCTGATAAGACAAATAGCAAGGAAGCTATGATAGAAGCCGTGCTCCACGAACGCCGTTTAGAGCTTGCCTTTGAGGGAGAGCGTTGGTTCGATCTATGCCGCAACAACAAAGTAGAAAAATATCTCAATGGTATTGATAATCGTGATAAAGGCCGCATCAAACAAGTTAAACTGTTTGACAGTAACTCTTACCTGTTGCCTATACCACAGACGGCTCTCGACCAGAACACTAACCTGGAACAAAACCCTGGTTACTAATCACAATCTCAAAATGTGAAGATAAAATTATTTCAAATATAAAAAACTCAACTTTCGCAAAAGGGGAAGTTAAAGAATTTAAAGAAGTTAGAGAAGTTAAAGCCATATGCTTTATAACTAAATATACAACAAAAAAGGCTATTGGCTATAACTTCTCTAACGACCGAAGGGAGTGATAACTTCTTTAACTACTATAACTTCCGTACATGCGAAACTTCAATAAAAAAAAACTATTCATATGAAATACCATAACCATAAAATTATGATGTTTATCTGCGCCACAGCATTTTCTGTGACAGCATGCAGCAATAGTAATTCATTCTCAGATCCTATTGATTTTGAGACTCCAAGCGAAGCTCCCAACCCTATACCTACACAAGGAACTGCAAAGACTTTTACCACAACAGCCGATGGCACATATTCCTTGGCAGAGGGAGAAGCCAAACTTTTTGATGGTGTATCTATGGCGCCAACAACCATCGAAATAGACAAAAATAAGAAATTCCAGACTATCGATGGTTTCGGATATGCCATCACCTACTCTTCTTGCTACAATCTCATGAAGATGAATCCTGAGGCTCGCCTGGCTCTCTTAAAGCGCATTTACTCCACTACAGAGGGATATGGCGTTAGTTACGCTCGCATCTCACTGGGCTGCAACGATTTCTCAAGTACTGAATATACTTATTGCGATAAAAAGGGAAGCGAGAACGATCCTATCAGTAATTTCGAACTTTATAGCGATGAGAACAACTATGTGATTCCTATATTAAAGGAAATCTTGTCTATCAACCCAAGTTTAAAAATCATAGCAGCACCATGGACTTGTCCTAAATGGATGAAGGTTGCTGACATCGATACCAAGACTCCAAAGGACTCCTGGACTGACGGACACCTCAACCCTGATTACCGTGAGACCTACGCCAAGTATTTTGTGAAGTTCATCAACGTGATGAAAGAAAAGGGTATCAATATCTATGCTGTAAGTCCTCAAAATGAACCATTGAACAAGGCCAACTGCGCTTCTCTATATATGCCATGGCAGGAAGAAGCTCCTTTCGTAAAGGCTTTGGCTACCGAGTTCAAGAGAAGTGGTCTTACAACCAAGATATATGTCTACGACCATAATTACAATTACGACAATATAGCAGACCAAGAAGATTATCCTATTAAACTCTACAATGCTATCGGTGACAATTTTGAAGGTTCCGAGTTGGTTGTTGGAGCTGCATATCATGACTATGGTGGCAACAACAGTGAATTGACAGATATCCATAACCAACGCCCCGACAAGGAACTTATCTTCTCAGAAACAAGTATAGGTACATGGAATAATGGACGCGACTTAAGCAAACGTCTGATGGCAGATATGAAGAATGTAGCACTCGCTACTGTCAATCAAAACTGCAAGGCCGTACTCGTTTGGAACTTGATGCTCGACAACAAAATGGGTCCCAATCTTGATGGTGGATGCCAAACTTGCTATGGCGCCATCGACATCAATCAGAATGGGTACAAACAGTTGAGCTATAATTCTCATTATTACATCATCAACCACATGGCAAGCGTGGTGGCCACTGGTGCTGTTCGTATCGGTACTACTTCACGTACCATTAATGACAGCAAGATAACTCATGCAGAATTTTTGAATCCTGACGGAAGCCTTGCTGCTGTTATCATCAACGAGGGAGATGAGACAAAATCTATTAATCTAAGCGATGGCATCCATAACTTTACATGCAATGTACCTGCTAATGGTGTTATTTCGTGCAAATGGAATAAATAATGAATGTCATTTTAGTAATTAATCAACAATAGATACAACCATTATGAAACATATCAAATATTATATCATAGCATTGCTCGCTCTACCACTAATGGCAGCTTGCAGTGAAGACGACTACAATGCTCCAACACCTACTGGAAATCCAGTGATGAGCTATAGCGCTCCTACTACAGCAGTATGGATGGGCGAAGAGGTAGAAGTGAAAGTAGACTGTAAGGATGAGGCGGGCGTAGCTCTCTCTACCTTGAAAGCCAACTTGCTTTTCAGCGGTCAGAGTGTAGACGCAACAACTATCCGTACCAAGGAGCCGGGTGAATATCTTGTCAAGCTCAAAGTACCTTACGTTCAGAGCATTCCTGATGGCAAGGTTGATATACAACTCACTTTGCAAAATGTGTCGACAAAGGCAAATACTGAGACGTTATCATTCTACATCAAGCGTCCGCACTTTACAAACTTGCAATTTGTCTGTGCAGACGGAACCAAGTATGACATGACCGAAGTTGACAATTTCTTGTATCAGACTGTCCTTCCCAACACAAAGAAGAACTTTAAGGGATATTTCGCTACCAAAGATGGCAAGTTCGTATTTGGTTCAAGTACAGGAAAGGACATCAATTTGGGCGAAACCAACAACTTCAACTTCTCGTCAGAGAATACTGATCATGTAGTCGTTACTTTCGATGCCAAGAACTATACTGCAGGACCTACAGATGTTTTACCAGTCACCATGCTCGATTTTGCCGATTCTGATGCAGGTAAGACTTGGGTGGGAGATATCAAGCAAGGTGCTACCTGTAACCTTACTATCAACGGCAATAATCTGCCAGATGACTGGTATTATGACAGCGACTGGTTCCAGAAAGAAGAGGATGGAAACTATACTTTCAAGGCTATTACCGGCAGATATACTATTTTGGCAGACTTCACCCATAAGTCATTCCGTATCTGGACAATGAATGGAAGTGAGCCTATGTCACTGAATGGCGATGGTACTGGTGCACTCTGGATCATCGGTAATGAAGGTGTCAACAAGCCAACTTGGGACGCTGTAAATCATGGCTGGTGGACAGGTGTAGATTCTGATGTCTGTCTCACTCCTATCAAGGATAAGGTATATCAGGTTACACTCACCGTAGGCAAGCAGCTCAGAGCTACTGGCGTAGACTTCAAGTTCTTCGGTCAGGCAAACTGGGGTATTGAGTTCAAGGGTAAGGATAACAGCCATCTCATCTCAACTGAGAGCGAGGTATTCGGCATCGGTGACGGTAACGGTCACGACAACGGCAATGTTTATCTGAAAGATGGAGTAGAACTGAAGGATGGCGAGACATACGTTCTTACAGTTGACTTGACTGCCGGTGTAGACAAGGCAGTTCTCAAAGTAGAAAAGAAATAAAAAAACGTGACTTGTAAACCCATCTAAAAGAAATTAAAAGTAGATTTAGGTTTAGTACTGAATAATATATGTATTTTGATTGGTTGAAGGCTGTTCCAAGTGATTGGGACAGCCTTTTTCGTAATACATTTCTCGCGTAGAATCCATTTACAAAGCTAAAACATATACCTGAAACCTATTCACAAAGATAAAAAAAAAGAAAAAACTTATTAAAAATTTGGGATTATCCTCTAAAAAACTTACCTTTGCCTTTGGAATGTTCGCCTACTCAGCAAAACAGGCTTAATTTAAATCTATTTTTTAACTTACAATAAACAACACATGATGAAAAAAATACTATCTTTGTTTTGTATATTGTGCTTCTCTGCACTAACTTCATGCTTTGCTCAGAATAAAAGCCTGGAAAACTTGTACGAGCAACTTGATTTGGCTATCAAACAATCACAACACTATATCAACTTAAAAGAAAGTCGCATCGCTAAAATTAAAACACAGAGCAAACAAGGACATACATCCCCCCAACAACTCCTAAACTCTTATTACAAACTATACGAGGAATACAAAGCATACCAAAGCGACTCTTCTATTTATTATATTCACAAAGCCATCGACTTGGCCAAAAGGAACAACATGAAGAACGACTTTACCAAGTTGAGAAGCTTACTTGCCTTGCAATATTCAACATCTGGAGCATTCACAGAAGCCATTACAGTTCTGCAAAGCATTGACAAAAAAACATTAAACGACTCCAACAAGAAGGAATATTACATTGCCTATTATCATGTTTATGGAGAACTGGGGTTTTATAATATAAACATAGACACTGACTTAAGTCAAGAATTCTATAGCAGACAAAACTGCTATCGTGATACTTTATTTACAATATTACCCCATGACAGCGAGGAATACCTCATGAGAAAGGAGGTCTTGCTAACCAGTCAGAATAAACTGAAAGAAGCTCTAAAAATCAACGACATCCGATTGAGTAAGTGTAAGAAGAACAGTCACGAATATGGAATTGTGGCCTATTACCGCTACTTAATATACCGCTCATTGAAAGACGAGAACATGGTAAAATACTGGCTGTTGCAATCAGCAATCTGCGATGTAAAGTGTGCCATCAACGACCAAGCTTCACTCTGGATTCTTGCAGATATACTCAGCAAGGAAAAAGATGTGGAACGCTCATACAAATACATCAACTTTTCGTGGAATGCCAACAAGAAATTCTGTACTCGCATACGCAGTTGGCAAATTTCACCTGTGCTTGGCACTATAGACCACAATTATCAGGCGCAACTCAAAAAAGCGAACCATCGACTCATCTTTGCCATTATATGTGTAAGTCTTTTGGTCATCACTTTGGCTTTGTTGGCATTCTATGTCAACAAACAGAAATCTTATCTGTCAAAAGCAAGAAACGAACTAAAGGAAACCAATAGACAACTGGAAGAACTCAACAACAAACTATCTTCCACCAATGATATGCTAAAAGCATCCAACGACAAGCTCAACGAGTCGAATAGTGTGAAGGAAGAATACATCGGTCAGTTTCTTGGGGCTTGTTCTCACTACATTGACAAGCTGGACAAACTGCGTATCAATGTCAATAAGATGGTAAAAAACAAACAGTACAACGAACTCTACTCTATGACTAAGAATACAGAAGTCAAGGAGCAAGAACTTGAAGAACTATACACTAATTTCGATAAGGTGTTCCTACACCTTTTCCCCAACTTCGTGGAGGATTTGAATGGACTGCTGAAGGAAGAATACCAAATTCATCTGTCCACCCCTAACAAACTCTCAGCCATAGTAAGAGTATTTGCACTCATTCGTCTGGGCATCGACGATAGTACAAAGATTGCAGAATTCCTACACTATGCAGTCAACACCATATATAATTATAGGGCAAAACTACGCAATGGCGCAGTCATTGACAGAAATGAGTTTGAGAAAAAAGTCAGAGAATTAGGAACGCTGATGAAACATCAAGAGCCAGAGGAATAGAAGGAAATCGAGCATGAATAGAGATTGATTTTAAATTATATCTTCATGTTACTTGTTCTTATGGAATTCCCAAAAAGCAATAATATTTCATAGTTTACTCCCGAAAAGGTATAATTAGTTAAAACTTATTATATATTATACCTTTTCGGGAGTATTTTCAATTATTCTTTGTATATTTGCCACCGAAAGGGTATAATATAATACATTTTCCTTCATCACATTACCCGAAAGGGTATAAAATGAGTATCATAATTGCCAAGAAACAAAGAATATGAGCGATACATTATCATCATACGTAAAAGAAATGCGCAAGCAGTTCGGATTGACACAAGTCGACCTGGCTGCCAAATCAGGCGTAGGACTCAGATTCGTACGCGAACTGGAGCAAGGCAAAGAAACACTACGCCTCGACAAGGTAAACCAAGTTCTCTTACTTTTCGGACAAGAAGTAGGACCTGTTCCTATCCAAAAAGAATAAATTTCATAAACATAGATTCTCCAGAGGATAGTAGATTTCTCTGATGATAATGACAAAGAAACGACAAACCACAACTCCCATCTAAAAACGCAAGATATGAAACAAGGAAGAGTATATCTCTACGACCAATACGTGGGAATGTTGACTGAAGATGAGACAGGATTTACCTTTGCATACGATGCCAATTATCTTGCATCAAAAACGGCAGAGGCAGTTAGTTTAACCCTCCCACTTTCCGAAGCCCCCTACCACGACACCGTGTTATTCCCCTTCTTTGATGGTCTGATACCAGAAGGGTGGTTGCTGAATATTGCTGAAAGCAGTTGGAAAATCAATCAGCGCGACAGGATGTCGCTCCTGTTGGCTTGCTGTAGAGACTGTATAGGAGCAGTAAGCATTATTCCTGTTGAAGATAACGAAACCACAATGAAGTAAACATCCACCAAAAAATAAAGAAAGGACAATCGTGTATGGAGAAATGTTTATATTGCTATAAGCCCCTAAAAGCAGGTCAGGTGGACTACCATCCAGCCTGTGCACGCAAGCTTTTCGGAACTAAGGAAGCCCCTCTCCTGCCTTATGTTAGAAAAGAAATAGGCGATTTGGCCAAACAAGTAGTCAGAAGTCAAACTACACTCACAGGGGTACAAGCCAAGCTCTCGCTCGATGTCAACCCTGGAGGCAAGAATGAACCTTCGCGATTTACCATTGTCGGACTATGGGGGAAATACATCCTAAAGCCACAGACAGAGCGATATCGTTGTCTGCCAGAGATAGAAGACCTCACAATGCACCTTGCCGAGGCTGCCAAGATAGCAGTGGTTCCACACGGATTGATACGCTTTGCCGATGGCGAGCTTTGCTACATTACTCGAAGAATAGATCGTCTGGAAGAGGGACAGAAAGTACCGATGGAGGATATGTGTCAACTGTCTGAACGACTTACCGAATACAAGTATAAAGGTTCCTACGAGCAGATAGCCAAACTTATCAAAAAACATTCATCCTTTTCACAGCTCGACCTTGTCAACTATTGGGAAGTTGTCATCTTTTCGTGGATAACAGGTAATGCCGACATGCACCTCAAGAACTTCTCGCTATACAATAATCGCAAAATGGGCTATGCTCTTACTCCTGCCTACGATTTACTATCTACCAAGATTGTGATGCCTGAAGACACGGAAGAATTAGCATTAACACTCAATGGTAAGAAAAGGAAGTTACAGAAGTCTGATTTTATCAAAGTGATGACAGCTTCTGGACTTAGCGAAAAGGTTATCAGTAATATGGCAAAGAAGTTCCGTCGTTCCATCGTTAAATGGCTCGACCTCATCGATGCCTCTTTCCTACCCGAAAACATCAAGAAAGAATACAAGAAACTGATTCTCAGTAGGGTGATGGCATTGAGATAATTATCACGATGTGCTACTGCACTCACAGACCACATACATCAAAAACAGAATATAAATAAAACAGAATAAGAAATGAAGAAAATATTATTATCATTATTGACAGCCATCAGTTTTGGAACTACAGGCTGCTCTGCACAATCGGACAGTATTGACACTTTGGCTCCACAAGCCTTTATCAAACAGGCTAAAGCCGATACAACATCCATTATTCTCGATGTACGCACACCCGAAGAATACAAAGAAGAGCATTTGGCTGGAGCCCAGCAGCTCGACTTCCTCAATACATCGGTCTTCGATGCTGGAATCAAACAACTCGACAATACCCACACCTATTATGTATACTGCCGAAGCGGCAAGCGCAGCCATCATGCCTGCATCAAAATGCAGAAGCAGGGCTTAAAAGTATTTGACATGGAGGGAGGAATCCTCAACTGGAAAAAGTTAGGAATGCCTACAACCAAGGAATAAGTTTCCTCAAAAAATGGAATTAACACGTTATATAATGTGAGATAACTACTTCTATTAAATTCCACAAAGACTTCAATAGGCGCCTACTATTCTATAACGAAAAAACCTGAGAAAATGTCAAGCATCATGCAAGCATATTTCTCAGGCTTTTTTATCTTTACTGTGTTAAGTGCTATTTCTTCAGTACGGGCTCACAAGTGATATTGACACCGAGTTTCTTAAAGATACGCTGGTCTACATCACTCAACATCACAGTGCAGTGAGCCTGACAGCCACGCAACTTAGGCAACTGCTGTAAAGCCACACGACAGTTCTCATCGTTCTCGGAAAGAACAGAGAGTGCCACAAGTACCTCGTCGGTATGAAGTCGTGGATTATGGCCACCGAGATAATTTACCTTGGTATACTGTATAGGTTCTATCATCGACTGAGGAATGAGCTTTAGGTTATGATCGATATCCCCCAAATGCTTGGTGACATTCAGCAGCAAGGCAGCACTACAGCCAAGCAGCTCGCTGCTGTGACCACAGATGATGGTACCGTCTTCCAGTTCTATAGCAGCCGATGTATGTCCAGTTTCTTGCTTGTGATTCTTGGCAGCCACAGTCACCTTACGATAATCGGTAGTAATCTTAGCCTGGTTGAAGAGCATCTGTATCTTGCTGATTTCCGCGTCATTGCAGGCTCCAGCTGCCATCTTGTTGGTGGCTGCATAATATCTACGTACTATCTCATCCTTGGATGCCTCACAGCAAACCTCATCATCAGAGATACAGAAGCCCACCATATTGACACCCATATCTGTGGGCGACTTATATGGATTGCTGCCATAGATACCTTCGAAGAGTGCATTGAGCACAGGATAAATCTCCACATCGCGGTTATAGTTAATGGCTATCTTGTTGTAGGCCTCTAAATGGAAGGGGTCTATCATGTTCACGTCATTGAGGTCGGCAGTTGCAGCCTCATAAGCGATGTTGACAGGATGTTTCAATGGCAGATTCCATACTGGGAAAGTCTCAAACTTGGCATAACCGGCACGAACGCCACGCTTGTTCTCATTATACAACTGGCTGAGGCAGACAGCCATCTTGCCACTGCCAGGACCTGGAGCAGTCACTATAACCAATGGTCGCTCTGTCTCCACATAGTCGTTCTGGCCGAATCCCTCGTCCGAGGCTATCAACTTCACATTATGTGGATAACCTTCTATCAGGTAATGACAATAAGTCTTGATGCCCTCACGCTCTAAGCGCTGCTTGAAAGCGATGGCTGCAGGCTGACCATTGTAATGAGTGATGACTACTGAACCTACCATGAAACCTCGATGCTGGAACTCGCCACGCAGACGAAGTACATCTTCATCATAGGTAATACCCAAGTCGGCACGTTTCTTGTTCTTCTCAATGTCGGCAGCACTGATAACTATCACTATCTCTATGCTGTCGCTGATTTTCTGAAACATACGCAACTTGCTGTCTGGCTGAAAGCCTGGCAAAACGCGGCTGGCGTGGTGGTCGTCGAAAAGTTTACCACCCAATTCGAGGTAAAGTTTTCCGTCAAACTGTGAGATTCTCTCTTTAATGTGCTCTGATTGAATTTTCAGATACTTCTCGTTATCGAAACCTATCTTCATCGTTCTATTTGATATAACTAATTGCTGTTAGTTTTGAATTCGGATGCAAAAGTACAAAAAAGTATCTGAATATCAAAAAAAATAAGTACCTTTGCACACAATAAAGATAAAAAAACGACAGGAAGCCACAGCACCACAAGTACAACAGTATAGTGTGAGTGCCATTTCTGCCAAACCAAGAGAGAGACAAGAGCGAGAACAAGACTTTTCGCCCATAGAAAAACTTAAATATAAAAATACAACCGCAATGGAAAAGAAATTACGTACAGCTTCCATCTGTGTACAGGGAGGCTATGAGCCAAAGAATGGAGAACCTATCGAAGTGCCCATCATTCAGAGTACCACATTCAAGTACGACAATTCTGAAGAGATGGCCATGCTCTTCGATCTGAAGAAAGAAGGATATTTCTATACCCGACTCCAAAATCCCACCAACGATGCTGTTGCCAAGAAAATAGCACAGCTCGAAGGCGGTGTGGGAGCGGTATTGACAAGCAGCGGTCAGGCTGCCAACTTCTATGCTGTATTCAACATCTGCGAGGCAGGTGACCACATCGTTACCTCCAACGAGATTTATGGTGGAACCTTCAACCTCTTTGGTGTGACACTCAAGAAACTCGGCATAGAATGCACCTTCGTCAATCCCAACGACAGCGAGGAAGAAATACAGAAGGCGTTCCGCCCCAATACCAAGTTGTTCTTTGGCGAGACCATCAGCAACCCAGGATGTGCCGTACTCGACATAGAGAAATGTGCACGTATAGCTCATAAGAACGGTGTACCTCTGATTGTGGACAACACCTTCGCCACACCAATCAACTGTCGTCCTTTCGAATGGGGAGCCGACATCGTTACCCACTCCACAACTAAATACATGGACGGAACAGCATCACAAGTAGGCGGTGTGGTAGTAGACAGTGGCAACTTCGACTGGATGGCTCACGCCGAAAAGTTCCCTGGTCTCTGTACCCCCGATGACAGCTATCATGGTCTGACCTACGTAAAGGCCTTCGGCAAGATGGGCTATACCACCAAACTCGTTGCCCAGTTGATGCGCGACCTCGGAAGTATCCCTGCCCCAATGAACTCTTTCATCCTCAACCTGGGACTTCAGACTCTTCATCTGCGTATGCGCCAGCATTGTGAGAATGCTCAGAAAGTGGCAGAATTCCTGCACAACGACTCGCGTGTGGCTTGGGTTCACTACAGCGGCTTGAAGGATGACGCCTACCACGAACTGGCGCAAAAATACCTTCCCAACGGCACTTGTGGTGTAATCGCCTTTGGCTTGAAAGGCGACCGCGAGACGGCCATCAAGTTCATGGACTCACTCGACATGATCAATATCGTTACTCATGTGGCAGATGCCCGCACCTGTGTGCTTCATCCTGCCAGCCATACCCATCGCCAGCTATCTGACGAGCAGTTGAAAGAAGCCGGAGTTGCCCCCGACCTCATCCGCCTCTCCGTAGGCATCGAGGATGTCGAGGATATCCTCGACGACATCAAGCAGGCACTCGACAAGATATAATCTTGAAGCTCCACTTTAAGGGGCTGAATAAATCAAAGAACGAGCCTCATTCTTCAGTTAGAAGGATGAGGCTCGATTTGTTTTATAACGAATAAATACCTTCTATTGGTTGACAATGTACTCTACTTCACAAGATTGTCGTCATCTACAGAGGTACAGAGATGGTGGTGTGCGAAGAAGTAACTAACAATCAGTAACTCCCGTTCACGCCTCCCTCTTCACCCACACCTTGTGGCTGTGACGACCGTGTGAGCAGATGGGCGACTGAGGGTCGTCGACAATCTGCTTCAGGTCGTTGGAGGCTACCGTACGACTCATATTGTTCAGCTGGGCATAGTCGTCAAGGCTGATAAAGCCATTCTTCTCTATCACTTGCAAGGCTCGGGCAATGCGCTCTTCACGGGTGTAATTGCTTTTCAACACTCGTTTCACACCACCCATGTCCCGCTCTAAATACTGGTCAGTCTCAAGCTTCACTTCCTTGACAAACTCGGGCGAAGCCTTATAGTTGACGTCCTTCACGCCCACCCTGCGATAAATCATCTTGTCGTCCTCGTCTCGCATCTCGGCAGGCTTGTCGTCCTTAAACTCTAACGAGAGCGAATAATGACCCAGATTGCCCAGATTGACATTATATCCCATGGAGAGCATTCTCACCAGCATGTCCTCGACATCTATCAGCACAGCCTCTACCATACTGGGCGACGTGCCCCGATGATAATCATGCATCATCTCGACAAACTCCTTGCGCGACAGGGTACGGTTGATTATCATCTTGGGATACACCCTTCGCTTACCATCATGATGCACGTCCGGCATCTCTTGCAACTTGTACTTAGCCATATTTTTGTTCCTTTCTATTGATATTTGTTATTAAATGGGTTAAAATTGTTTCTGACTACGCAATAAAGTTATGTTCTAAACTATCGAACTTATGTTCTAAACTTTGGAACTTATGTTCTAAACTTTGGAACTTGTGTTCTAAACTATCGAACTTATATTCTAAAGTTTAGAACATAGATTATACAAAGGCAAAGATACAATTTATTAAGGAATAAAACAAATTTTATCCTAAGTTTGTTACTTTTTCTCCGCAAATATGACATTCGCTCCTCATCATTCGATAAAATGCCGCCCACGGGTACATTTTGCACAACTTTCTTGCTGCTTTGGAAAATTATCATTATTTTTGCACTATGATTACCATATATGGGATAAATCAAACAACAACATAAAAAAGACATGATTAAAACAATGATCTTAGCCGCTGCCGCACTTACGATGAGTGGCACTATGGCTAATGCACAAACAATGATTGAAAAGAACAACATCAAGGTGGAGAACCACCTGATGACGCCTGAGGCTCTATGGGCCATGGGGCGAATTGGTGGTGCCGAGGCTTCGCCCAACGGCAAGCAAATCGTGTACCAAGTAGGTTACTACAGCGTCAAGGAGAACAAGGGTCACCAGATGCTCTTCATCATGGACGCCAATGGAAAGAACCAGAAGGCCCTCACCACTGATGCCAAGAGCGAGAGTGATGCCACATGGATTGCTGACGGAAAGAAAATCGCCTTTATCCGAAACGGACAGCTCTGGAGCATGAACCCAGACGGAACTGACCGCAAACAGCTCACCCATGACAAGGCCGGTATCGAGGGATTCCGTTTCTCACCAGACGGCAAGAAGGTTATCCTCATCAAGGAACTGCCCTACCACGGCACCATCAAGGAAAATCCATCCGACCTTCCCCTGGCTACAGGCCGACTCGTTACCGATATGAACTATCGCCACTGGGACCACTACGTGGAGAGCATCCTTCATCCTTTTGTAGCTGAGGTGGCTGAAGACGGAACCGTCAATGAGGGAGAAGACATCCTGAAGGGCGAACCTTACGAGTGCCCTATGGCACCATTTGGTGGTATCGAGCAGCTGGCTTGGAGCCCAGACTCTAAGACCATTGCCTATACTTGTCGCAAGAAGGAGGGATTGCAGTATGCCATCTCTACCGACTCTGATATCTATCTATATAATATAGGTACGCGCGAGACGAGGAACCTTTGCAAGGAAGCCGGCTACGTGGAGCCTAAGGTAGATGCTACCAAGAGCATGAAGCACCAGGCTGTCAATGCTCCGGAAAACTTGAAGAACAATCCCGGCTACGACACCAATCCTCAGTTCTCTGCCGACGGCAAGTATATAGCATGGCAAAGCATGGCACGAGACGGATACGAGAGCGACCGCAACCGACTCTGCATATACGATCTCGCCACTGGCAAGAAGAATTACGTAACAGAGAAGTTCGACTCAAATGTAGAGGGATTCACATGGAACAAGGACAACAAGAGTCTTACCTTTATAGGCGTATGGCACGGAACATTGAACCTTTACCAGACCAACTTCAAGGGTGAGGTAAAACAAATCACCAACGACTGGGCTGACTATGGAAGCGTTTCGCTTGCCAATAATGGCAACAAGATTCTCGCCACACGTGCAAGCATGAGCCATCCTACCGACATCTATATGGTGACACCTGGCAAGAACGCAAAGACCTCCAAGGTGGAACAGATAACCCGTGAGAACGACCACATCCTGAATCAGTTGAACTTAGGCAAGTGCGAACAGCGCTGGGTGAAGACCACCGATGGCAAACAGATGTTGGTATGGATCATGCTGCCAGCCAACTTTGATGCCAACAAAAAGTATCCTACCCTCCTCTTCTGCGAAGGCGGACCTCAGAGTCCAGTCAGCCAGTTCTGGAGCTATCGTTGGAATATCCAGATCATGGCAGCCAATGGCTATGTCGTAGTATTACCCAACCGTCGCGGTCTGCCTGGTTTCGGAAGCGAATGGAACGAGGAAATATCAGGCGACTGGACAGGCCAGTGCATGAACGACTATCTTTCTGCCATCGACGATGCTACAGCCAACCTGCCTTATGTAGACAAAGATCGCCTGGGCTGCGTAGGTGCCAGCTTCGGAGGTTTCTCTGTATATTATCTGGCTGGTCATCACAACAAGCGCTTCAAGGCCTTCCTTGCTCACGATGGCGCTTTCAACCTCGAAAGCATGTATACTGATACTGAGGAGGTTTGGTTCTCCAACTGGGAGTACGATGATGCTTACTGGAACAAAGACCTGACTGTCAACGCCAAGAAGACATACGAGAACAGCCCTCACAAGTTTGTAGACAAGTGGGACACTCCTATCCTCTGCATCCATGGCGAGAAAGACTATCGCATCAATGCAAACCAAGGCATGGGAGCCTTCAATGCGGCACGTTTGCGTGGCATTCCTGCCGAGCTGCTCATCTTCCCAGACGAGAATCATTGGGTATTGAAACCACAGAACGGAATTCTATGGCAACGTACCTTCTTCGGCTGGTTGGACAAATGGTTGAAGAAATAATCTCGACCTGTACGGTTGGATTTACGCTGCACGCCCTGAACCAACGGTCACCGGCGCGTAGCGGAAAGGTAAAGGGCAGAAGCTCTTACAGGGCGTGTGGAGCTTACTGGCGAAACTTAAGAAGATAATAAAAAAGGCTTGCTTCGGAAATGAAGCAAGCCTTTTTTGTATATAATAATTTTGATTTAGCTCACGCGATTCAACTTCTTGATGATAGAGAAGATGAAGAGAGCTGAGACCAAGCAGATACCTGCAAGAACGCCCCAAATTATAACGAGGTTGAAGTTCTGCCCCCACATGATACCTGGCACCATAACCAACTGGTTACCGATAGCTGTTGCACCGAACCAGAGACCCATCATCAAACCTGCATACTTAGGAGGTGCCACCTTCGATACAAACGAGATACCGATTGGAGAGAGCAGAAGTTCAGCGAAGGTAAGGATGAGATAGGTAGAAATCAAGAGATTTGCACTGACACGTGTACCCTCGGTAGTAGGGTCGCCCTGTGTCAAAGGAAGCTCCAGACCCATTGAACCTACAGCCATCCATACAAAACCGAGAGCTGCAACGAGCATACCCAAACCAATCTTCTCTGGAGATGTTGGCTCCTTGCCTATCTTGTTGAGCCATGAGAACAAAGCTACGCTCACAGGTGTCAAAGCTACTACGTAGCATGGATTGAACTGCTGGAAGATAGGAGCCTCAACATCTACAGCACCTTCAAGATTGGTGTACTTATAGAAGAGGAAGGCGATGGCTGCAACGATAATACCAAGTGAGATACCTTTACCCTTGCCTGTCTTGCTCTGTGCCAAACCGAAGCTTCCGTAAACAACAAAGATGCAAGCTACGAGGTTGGTAACATCGAATGCCATTGACTGCAGACCTTCTGAAGTCTTCTGCGTATAGTCGCGTGCAAAGAGTGTCAGTGTATTACCGTTCTGATGGAAAGCCATCCAGAAGAAGATTACCACCGCGAATACCAAACAGAGGCAGACGATGCGCTCCTTGGTTTCTGCCTTCGAAAGCTCGTTAGCCTCCTTGACAGGAGCCTTGTCGTCCTTATTCTTGTTCTCAGAAGCAAGAACGTGCTTGTATGTAAAGCTGAAAGCATAGTAGATGGCGATACTAACAATAAGCGATGCACATGCTACGGCAAAAGCGAAGTGATATGAGTCCTCCACTGACACGCTCAAGCTGTCCTGTGCCCACTTCATAATCTTAATGGCTGCAGTAGGTGCAAACATAGCACCGATATTGATAGCCATATAGAAGAGAGAAAAACCTGAGTCGCGCTTGTTGGCAAACTGTGCCTCATCGTAAAGACGACCTACCATCACCTGCAAGTTACCCTTGAACAGACCAGTTCCCAAAGCAATAAGGATAAGCGAAATGCCCATTGCGGCAACAGCAACAGTGTCTTTGCCAAGAGGGAGTGAGAGCACAAGATAACCGATAAACATAATGAAGATACCCGTAGTAACCATACGACCAAAGCCAAACTTGTCGGCTGCGATACCTCCGATGATAGGCAAGAAATATACCATCATCAAGAATGTAGAGTAAATAGTACTTGCCAATCCAGTTTCAAAACCGAAGTTAGCCTGCAAATAGAGTAAGAACACTGCGAGCATGGTATAATAACCAAAGCGCTCACCTGTATTCGCCAAAGCTAAAGTCCAAAGACCTTTTGGTTGATTCTCAAACATAATTATTTTAATTTATTTATAATGATTCTTTGATTCAAGACTTTTAAGCAATTGGTTGCAAAGTTACACATTTTCTTTGAATATACAAACAATATGCATCAAAAAGCGCCATCAACATATCGTTCTTCAACCATTTAGGTATAGGAAAAGCAGGAAAAAAGAGCCTACATCTTTCTTAAAGTAGCTAAAAAACACATGGTTATGCAAACTTTTTCTCTTTAAAAGTTAATTATATTGTATTTTTTTTGTAACTTTGCAACCCGAATTCAAGGAATAGCGATTTTCCTACGTATCATTAGAACAAAAACATAAGGTAAAAAGAAGATTTATGAGACAACTTAAGATCAGCAAGAGTATTACCAACCGCTCCAGTGAAGCACTCGACAAATATCTGGTAGAGATTGGTCGTGAACCTATGGTCTCTATCGATGAAGAGATAGAACTTGCCCAGAAAATACGCAAGGGAGGCCGTGAGGGAGAGCGTGCCAAGGAGAAATTGGTAAAAGCCAATCTTCGATTTGTTGTATCTGTTGCCAAGCAATACCAACATCAGGGTCTGGGTCTTACCGACTTGATTGATGAGGGTAATATCGGTTTGGTGAAGGCTGCAGAGAAGTTTGATGAGACTCGTGGTTTTAAGTTTATCTCCTACGCAGTATGGTGGATTCGTCAAAGCATTCTGCAGGCTATCGCTGAGCAGAGCCGTATTGTTCGCCTTCCCCTCAACCAAGTTGGAGCTCTGAGTAAGATCCAGGCAGAAATCAGCAAGTTCGAACAGGAGAACCAGCGCAAGCCATCGGTAACAGAGTTGAGCCAGATTACCAAGATGGAGGAAACCAAAATCGACCAGACCATCAAGGCCGACAACCATCACATGAGTATTGATGCTCCATTCGGTAGTGATGATGACGACAACGCAATGGTCGACGTAATGGCATCGGGCGATGACAGCCGAACAGACAAGCACGTTGACTTCGAGTCTATGAGCCAGGAGTTGCAGCGCGTTCTCAGCACCGTTCTCAAGGAGCGTGAGCGCAAAATCCTCTGCTACTGCTATGGTATTGGTTGTCATGAGAAGGGTTTGGAAGAAATCGGAAGCGAGTTCAATCTCACCCGTGAGCGTGTACGCCAAATCAGAGAGAAGAGCATCATCAAGCTGCGCGACAGTGGCAAGATTAAAATCTTGATGAAATACCTTGGGTAATTTAAGTGAAGAGTGAAGAATTCAATTTCAGTTTGTAATATTGAATGAGAAAGGGCAATCAGATTGGGATGAACCAACTGATTGCCCTTTTTTACTTCGTTGCTATGACAACTTTGTTTTATCTGATTTTTCTCTCGTCTTCAAACCCTATTGAAGAAAAGCAAGAGAATTCTTTACTCTTTGTTCTTTACTCTTCACTTTGTCAAGAAGTTTCCATCCTTGTCAATCAATCCAGAAACACCATCCTTCACTGCCTCGAAGTATGGATATTCGTCACGAAGGCAAATCTCATCATAAAGGAAGTCGGCTACTACCGTATCCTTGCCATCAGGCATCACGAGTCCCATTTTACCATCTTTCTCTGCTATGACAGGCATGATTGTCAGATCGTCGTTATAGATATAACAGGTACGCAAGAAATCGTAAACGGGCGAAAGCAGCATATTGCCCTCGTGGTCTTTCATTCCGAACTTACCATCTTGCTCTATCACCTCGTGATACTGTATATACTTTGCCTTGATGCGATGATAATAAAACACCATCTTTCGCTTGTCGTTGACAAAATCAAGCATGTACTGAAATGTATCACAATAGTTGGCCACCGATCGCACAAGAATCATCTTGAGATCCAGACCGTCCAACGCCTTACGATTCAAATCTATATACTTGGCAATAGCCTTTTCTTTCTCGGGAACTGAAAGACTTGCCAGTTTTTCCTCGAACTTGATCATAGCCTGTTTGGTGCCCGACATACCTTTGATATAGCGGTGAATCTGGCGTCCCATCTCGGCACAGATAAACTTGTCTATCTCCTGCTGCTCTATAGGATCAGCATACTCTTTAATTAAAGATTCGGGTGTAGCGTTCATGGTTGTTTCCTTTCTTTTTTAGAATTATACTTTCAAAGATTCGGAAGAACAAAGAGCAAACGAATTCTTCACTCTTCGTTCTTCACTCTTCACTTCATTTATTTCTTCACATTAGGCTGCTGCAAGCCATAGCCCTTGCGCTTGTCTTCCAACAAGAGGAGGAAGGAGATGACGATGGCAATCACGCCAAAGCCAGCAAATATGGTCATCGTCTCAGTATAGTCGATAACACCATTTGCACCCGTGTTTGCCTGGTTCACCTTACCAATCCATACTGGAATAAGAGCCAGACCGATATTCTGAATATAGAAGATAAGGGCGTATGCAGTTCCTAAGAGTTTCATTGGGATAATCTTTGGTACTGATGGCCACATGGCTGAAGGCACCAATCCGAAGGCAATGCCCAGGATGAGCATCATCACGATGGCAAGCACCCATGAGTTGAGTGGCAGGGCAAAGACTACGTGTACCAGCGTAAGGAGGCAACTGCCGATAATCATCAGCGTGGCACCCTTGCCATACTTGTCGTATACGCTACCGAAGAGCGGTGTGAGGAAGATGGTACCGAATGGCAACATCGCAGGAATCAGACCTGCCATATCAGCATCAACACCATACTTGAAAATCATCAGCTTGGTGGCAAACTTCAGGAATGGGAATACACCGGCATAGAACATCAGGCAAAGGAATGCCACATACCAGAAACCAGTTGTCTTGAACAGACCACCCAAGTCTGAAAACTTGAAACCTTCTTCCGGCTCAGTAGCCACAGCTTCTGCAGAAGCATCCTCCTTCTTGTCCATCACGCAATAAACCAGATAAACCAGTACACCAGCGCAAAGCAATACAGCGCCCAAAGCAACAGAAGCAGATACTCCGCCCATTGCCTTGGCAAAAGGAAGAGAAGCACTCAGGGCTGCAGCAGTTCCCAAACGAGCCGTAGCAACCTGTACACCCATTGCCAAAGCTAACTCATGGCCCGTAAACCACTTCACGATAACCTTGCTCACTGTGATACCGCATATCTCGCATCCTACACCATAGATGGCAAAGCCAAGAGCAGCTATCACTACCTGTGTACTGTAAGTACCGAAGAATGGCACAGCAACCATTCCGTCAAACTCATGACCTAAAGCATACCACTTCAACAAGGCTCCACCAAACATCAGGACGGTAGAAAGGATACCAGTGAAACGGATGCCAAACTTATCGAGGATAAGACCACCGAAGAAGAGGAGCAGGAGGAACACATTGAAGTATCCGTAGGCACCTGAGAAGAAGCCGTACTCATCCGAACTCCATCCGAGTCCGAGACCATTTTCAGCTCCCTTGGCTGCTGTCAAGAGAGGCTCCAGTGGAGACATTACATCTGTAAAAAAGTAACCGAACATCATCGTGACGCTCACGATGAAGAGGGCGGTCCAGCGAGCTGACTTCGAGTCGCTCAATTTCATCTGAATTTTTTCTGTTGTACTCATTTTATATTATTACTTATTTTTTCCATAACCATCACCAGAAGGATTGTTCTGCCCTTAAAGTAACACTTAAGAGCTGTTTTCCGACAATAGAAAGTTACTTTCTCTTCACGTTCTTGGTACGAGTGATATCAAAGAGATAAGAAGCCTTTACAACTATCTGTCCGAAGTTACTTTTTCCGAAATAATCCTTCTTGGAAGAACCATAGATATTGCCTAAACCATAATAGTAACGGCCTTCGAGCAGAAAATGTCCCACCTTGGGAATACTGTATTCCATACCAGCACCTGCAGCGATTCCATAATCGAGTTTCTTTTCTACAGGCATATCATACTGAGCAGTGATATTGCTTACCCGGTCGTTTTCGGTTGGTGTTGTCTCATCGAAGTTGGTCGTGGTACTTTCATTCAGATAAATTCCGATCTGCGGACCTAAATTGACAAAGAAGTTGAAGCCACGCTCCTCCCTTCCCCATGCCAGATGAGCAAAGACTGGTATCTGTATATAAGTAATATCACGCTGATATTTCAGCGCCTCACCCGTTCCACTGATCAGCACGGCATTGTTTTCTATGTCAAGTATGTCTTCTGTCCATCCCACCTTGGCATAATTCACCTCGGCATAAACCGAGCAAATGGTCTTGAAGTATTTTTCGCATACGTAGCGCAAAGACACTCCGCCCGTGATACCGCCATGCTGCTTTTGCTGCACCGTAGGAGTAAAGCCCACCTTGCTGAGCACATAGCCACCATTTGCACCTATGGCAAAATCGCTACGATGCTCGCCTATCTGTGCCTGAACCGTTGTAAGACTGCAGACACTCAGTGCCACAACCGCTATTATATGTTTTATGTTCATTGGTCTTTATTTCTTCTGTTCATGTCTATTTTCACTTGCCAACAAGCGACTTCATCAATATGTCACAGCCTCAATCTGTCTATTGAAGGTATAGTGTATCAACTGCAACAACTGATTGCGATAACCTCCCTTGGCAGTTTTTACGAAACGAAGTGGAGTCTGTACAGGCTGCTCACCCACTATACTGCCATTTCCTACAAAGTTTCTACCTTGTTTCTTGATGCCCTGTATGAAGTACATAGCATGGTCGTAACCCGTCAGAGCAAAGCTTGGCTGTGCTATCATCATTGGCACATGGAACCACTGGCTGTAGTTGCGCTCCAACTGCAAAGTACGTGCAGAATTGGCATTATAGTAGAAAGTAGAAGGAATGTATGTATCGTACTTATAGAAACGGTCGAGATTGTACTTGGCATACATCAGCCACTCTGTATAACCGAAGAGCGACACCACGGCTCCTGGATATTTAGCATCCAGTTCATCCAACTTGTTGAGTACGGCTGTAAGCTGTGGCGAACGTCCAGTATTGAGTACCACCACATTGCGGACTGAAGGGGCAAAAGCCTTGGCAAACTGATCGATAGAGCTGTTCACATTGGTAATGCTGTAGTTTATCTTTCTGCGTTCCAGTTCTTTACGAAGCCCGAAAGTGAAGTTTCCCTTACGTGAAGTACTGTCATTACAGTCTACGAAGATGGGATGGGCACTTGGGAAACGTTTCAGGAAAGCCTGGATAGTAGCCTCATTGAGCTGCTCCGGGCTCTGATATACTTGGAATATTTCCTTGTTGCGCTCCACATCATCGCCAGTTATTGAGAAAGGTATCACCATCTTGATGCCATAGGTCTTACAGAATCCTGCCAACGCACTCACCTGCTTGGAATAGAGAGGGCCGAATATCACATCGCACTTGTTGGCACCTTCCTGTAAAAGCGTGGTACGGATATCGGCATCAATAGGCACGTTCCAGGCATGTATATCTGTAGAAATGCCCTTCTGCTTCAATGTTTCACAAGCCATCAGGATGCCTCGATAATACTCCACCATTCGTCTGCCATCGCCATCTACATCATGAAGAGGCAACATAACCCCTACCTTCACAGTACTTGCGGTTTGGGCAGTAGTTACCTGCTGGGCAGCTTTCACGTTCTTACCAGCAGCAACTGTCTGAGTCACCTGGGTGTTTTTTTCGTAAGGAATAAAGAGGGTATCACCCTTCTTCAATACATATCCTTCCTGTTTCATCTCTGGATTGGCATCCATCAGTTCTGGCAGACTCAATCCATACTTCTTGGCAATACTGAAGATGGTATCCTTCTTCTTCACCGTATAGATGTCGCGCCATTTAATGCTCTGCGCCAACATGACAGAACTCAACATCAAGCCCAAAACGAGCAACAGATATCTTAATTTTAGTCTCATAACGTCGATATTTTGGTTATTCATGTGCAAAAATACAAAAAAACTCTCAACCAGCCATATTCATGTCTCATCTTTTTAGTATCTTTGCACAAAATAACGCCTCACAAGGCAAAAACGACATTTAAGATATGAGATTGAACACCCGATACACATTTCTGTTATGGGCACTCCTCGTGCCGGTCATAACACTCTGGGCAGACGACTATCCAACCGTCAATCCAGTTGTGACGTTCACCAACAGTGAAGGAGAGACAAGTACTGACCTTGCCTATACGGGCTCAGCCCCTGTCAAAGCATCATGTGTGGCCAACCCCGAGAACACGACTGGCTGGGATGGCTATTACGAATGGCGCATCTATCACGATACCGAGGAGACTCCCTATATAATAAGGTATGAGCAGGACACCGAACTCGAGTTTACTCAGAGCGGAACTCATCGTATCGTGCTCTACGCAAAGTTTACGAAAGATGGCGAGGTGCAGGAGTTTCTCACCGACGATTCTCCCGTTACGGTCACCATCTCAGAAAGTCAGCTACAGATGCCCAATGCCTTCAGTCCCAATGGAGACGGTATCAATGACATCTATAAAGCCAAATCGGGATATCAGAGTCTTATAGAATTTCATGGCTACATCTTCAACCGCTGGGGACAAAAACTTTTCGAATGGCGCGACCCTGCCGACGGTTGGGATGGCACCTACAAGGGCAAGCCGGTTAAGGATGGAGTCTACTTCTGCCTTGTCAAGGCAAAAGGAGCCGATGGAAAAGAATACAATATCAAGCGTGATGTCAACCTGCTGAGAGGTTACATCGAAAACCAAACGAATTCAGGACAATAATGCAATCAGAAGAAGAAAAGATAAATGTGTGGGGAGCCCGCGTTCATAACCTCAAGAATATAGACGTAGAGATTCCCCGCAACTCACTCACCGTCATCACTGGTCTATCAGGATCGGGCAAGTCATCCTTGGCCTTCGACACAATATTCGCCGAAGGTCAGCGTCGCTATATAGAGACTTTCTCTGCCTATGCCCGTAACTTCTTAGGCAGCATGGAGCGACCCGATGTAGACAAGATTACTGGTCTTAGCCCTGTCATCAGTATCGAACAGAAGACCACCAACAAAAATCCACGTTCCACGGTAGGTACCACAACCGAAATATACGACTATCTGCGTCTGCTATATGCTCGTGCAGGAACAGCCTACAGCTACCAGAGCGGTGAGGAAATGGTGAAATACACTGAGGAGCAAGTCATCGATATGATACTCAACCACTATGCAGGGAGACGAATCTTCCTGCTTGCCCCTTTAGTGCGACAGCGCAAAGGACACTATCGTGAGCTTTTCGAAAGCATGAGGCGCAAGGGCTATCTCAATATCCGCGTAGACGGAGAGATTCTCGAACTCACACGAGGCATGAAGGTCGACCGATATAAGAATCACAACATAGAAGTCGTCATAGACAAACTTGCCGTCAGAGCTGAAGACGAGGAACGATTGCGCAAAAGCGTAGCTACTGCTATGAAACAGGGAGAAGGCATGGTGATGGTCATAGACAAAGACACACTCGAGGCAAAGAATTTCTCCAAGCGACTTATGGACCCCATCACGGGTATAGCATATCAGGATCCTGCACCCAATATGTTCTCATTCAACTCGCCCGAAGGTGCCTGCCCCCACTGCAAGGGATTAGGCAAGGTAGACCAGATAGACATGGAGAAGGTGATTCCCGACAACAGCCTGAGCATCTACGAAGGTGGCATTGCTCCATTAGGCAAATACAAGAATCAGATGATATTCTGGCAGATTGAGGCTGTACTCGACAAGTATGATCTCAAACTAAAGACACCTATCAAGGATATTCCTGACGATGCCATGCAGGAAATACTGAACGGCTCACTCGAGAAGGTAAAGATTGCCAAGGAGAAGGTACATACCTCCTCCGACTATTTCTGCGATTACGAAGGTGTGACCGAATACCTGCGCATGGTGATGGAGAACGACGACAGCTCGGCTGGAAAGAAGTGGGCTGACCAGTTTATATCCACCGTTGTATGTCCTGAATGTAAGGGACAACGACTCAAACGCGAGTCGCTCTCTTTCAGGATATGGGACAAAAACATATCAGAAGTAGCTAACCTCGACATAGATGAACTGCGCGACTGGCTCGACCAAGTAGAGACGCACCTGCCACCTATGAAGGCCAAAGTGGCTCATGAGATTATCAAAGAACTGCGCTCACGTGTCACCTTTCTTCTTGACGTAGGACTCAACTATCTGTCACTCAACCGTCAGTCGGCTTCTCTCTCGGGAGGTGAAAGTCAGCGTATACGTCTTGCCACACAGATTGGAAGCCAATTGGTCAATGTGCTCTATATCCTCGATGAGCCAAGTATAGGTCTTCACCAACGCGATAACGAAAGACTCATCAACAGTCTGAAAGAATTGCGTGACTTGGGCAATACCGTCATTGTGGTAGAGCACGACCGCGACATGATGCTGGCTGCCGACTATATTGTAGATATCGGTCCTAAGGCTGGTCGCAAAGGAGGCGAGGTGGTCTTCCAGGGCACTCCTGCACAGATGCTCAAGACCCATACCATTACTGCACAATATCTCAACCACGAAATGGCTATCGAGTTGCCTGCCCATCGTCGTAAGGGTAACGGCAAGAGCATCATCATACATGGTGCCAAGGGCAACAACCTGAAAAATGTAGACGTAGAATTTCCTTTGGGCAATCTGATTGTCGTAACAGGCGTAAGCGGTTCTGGCAAGTCAACACTCATCAATGAGACACTGCAGCCCATCCTATCCCATCACTTCTATCGCTCGCTCAAACAGCCCATGCCTTACGACAGCATTGAGGGTATCGAGAATATTGACAAGGTGGTAAATGTAGACCAAAGCCCCATAGGACGAACCCCACGCAGCAATCCAGCTACCTATACAGGCGTATTCAGCGACATACGCTCGCTTTTCGTAGGACTGCCCGAGGCCAAGATAAGAGGATATAAACCAGGGCGTTTCTCCTTCAATGTAAAAGGTGGACGATGCGAAGCCTGTGGCGGCAATGGTTACAAGACGATAGAAATGAACTTCTTGCCGGATGTGTACGTTCCCTGTGAGGTTTGCCACGGCAAACGATACAACCGCGAGACATTGGAGGTTCGCTATAAAGGAAAGAGTATCGCCGATGTACTCGACATGACCATCAACCAGGCTGTAGAGTTCTTCGAGGCCGTACCACAGATATTGCAGAAGATTAAGGCTTTACAAGACGTAGGATTAGGATATATCAAATTAGGACAAAGCTCCACCACCCTCTCAGGCGGTGAGAGTCAGCGAGTCAAGTTGGCTACAGAGTTGTCAAAACGTGACACAGGCAAGACACTCTATATTCTTGACGAGCCTACCACAGGCCTTCACTTCGAAGATATTCGTATCTTGATGAATGTACTGAAGAAATTGGTAGACCGCGGCAACACGGTCATCATCATTGAGCACAATCTCGATGTTATCAAATTGGCAGACTACATCATTGACATGGGCCCCGAAGGAGGCCGTGGCGGAGGAACATTACTTTGTGCCGGCACTCCCGAGAAAGTGGCTAAGAGCAAGAAAGGATATACTCCACGCTTCCTGTCAGAGGAACTGAAATAAACATTAGACACAACACATTAAACACTTAAGAAAATGGATAAATTACCTCTCAATGACATTCCCATGCTTGTGAGTGCCATTAATTTTTTGCTTCGAGATCACGAATTCGAAACACTTGACCAGATTTGTTATCACTTCAATGTTGACAGAAAAGAACTGGAAGCCAAAATGGCAACACAAGGCTTCGAATGGTCGGAAGAACAAAAGAAATTTTGGTAAAAACTACGATTATAACATTCAAGTTTCACATGTTCAGAAGTTATAATACAATTCAGGCTCACCCTATCAATCAGAGTGAGCCTGAATTATTTTATGGTCTATCCAATATTACAGGATGTTCTGCTCAAGAACATCCTGCATGGTTTGCTTCAAATTCATCATATCGTTCATCGTTTTATTTCTTAATAGGAAATTTATACGACAATACCATCAGCAAGAAGGCAATAACAGCAGGGAAGAGAGAGAAGAGCGACCAAACCATCATAAGCACAGAGTCGGTGATGGAAGTAGGATCGATGACAGTATTTCCCATCTTGTCTGTTATCATATTGGCTCCAGCCCAACCCAAGAAAAGAGCGATGAGTGAACCAGAGATAGCGGTACCAAACTTCTGCGACATCGTACCCGAGGAGAATATCAATCCTGTAGCTGAGGTTCCGAAATGCTCAGTATGATAATCAGCCACATCAGCATACATCGACCACATCAATGGTGAATAGATACCGATACCTATGGAGGTGAGTATCACCAAAGCTATCATCACCCAGATATAATCAGGACTCATAGGAATAAAGAAGAAAGCAATAGAAAGGACAAGACACAACAATGCTGACCAGAAAAAGGCCATACGCTTAGAACCTACAGTCTTAGTAAAGACTGGTGATAGTCCACCAAAGATCATACAGGTTACCTCACCGAATGCCATAAACACAGTATAGTTGATAATGAGTCCTTCTATGGTTACATTGCCATGCAGACAATACTCAAACATATAGCCAGCCACTGCATAACGGAAACCATTGAAGAAATTAGTACATACAGCTATAGCTGTCATATACAGCCAAGCCTTGTTGTGCACAAGATCAGCAAACTGACGGAATGAGAACTTCTCTGCACGTTTGGGCTTGAGTCGCTCCTTGGTAAGGAGTCCGCAGATAAGCGTCATCACTGCTGCCACCACACCAAGCATGGCTCCTATGACTGCATACTGATGAGCATCACTTCCACCCACCATCTTCTGCAGATAAGGGAATGAGAGCAGAGTGGCAAAACCCATAGCATAGGCTCCTACCATACGAAAAGATGAGAACTGGTTCTTTTCGTTGTCATCTTCGGTCATCACACCAAGCAGTGAGCCATAAGGCACATTGACCATCGTGTAAACTGCCATCATGAGCAAATATAAAGTATAGGCATATACTCGCTTGCCCGTCGGACCTAAGTCGGGAGTATAAAGCAGCAGGGCAAAAATAAGACCGAAAGGTATGGCTCCGAAGATAAGCCAGGGACGATAAGTTCCCCAACGACTCTGAGTTCGATCGGCTAAACTTCCCATCAGAGGATCAGTCACGACATCAAACATACGAGCAACCAACATCAGTACTGCCGCATCAGCGAATGTGAGGCCGAATACATTGGTGAAAAACAAAGGAAAGGCGATAGACATGACCTTCCATACGATACCACCAGCAGCGGCATCACCCAGCGCATACGCTATTTTTTCTTTTACACTTGCCATTGATATTTTGTTTTTTGTTATTGTCTTATACATGAGAACCTTCTTCCCATCCTCCGTTTCCGGTGGCGAGAAGAAGGTATCCCGATTTTTTTTATCCTTAAAAGCGGGATTCTCACCTTCAATGCTAATAATACGTACAATAAGCCGGAATCCCCTTTTTTTATCATCTTTTACTTAGTTCCCAGCGTTTGCTTGTTCTTTTCCACCAACTTCTTGATGGTCTCAACGCTGAGAGCAGTACGATGGCAAAATTAGCGTGTTTTTACAAACCCCAATGTACCATTTGGTTAATTTGATATGTACGAAATGTTATTTTTGCATGGTATATTAACAATAAAAGCCCATAATCTGGGCTTTATTTACATTTAATGTAGATGATAACTCACCAATCCTTTCATGGGCGCCTTCAGTATCTGAGAGACTGTAAGGTGATGATGTTGTTCGAAGACTTGTCGAAGCGGTTGCTCGAAGTAGTGGGCTATGCTTCCCACAAAAGCAACAGAGAGCGATGATGCGTTTTGAGAAGAATCGACAGACGAAAGATAAGGTGTGATGTTGCGCTGATAGAACTGTTCGAAGGCTTCGACCACCATTTGATGCAAAGCCTCAGCATGAAGACGCAATGTTTCTGTGTGCTGGCTCAAAACTTCTGCATGCTGGCACCTGTTGTCTGAGGCGGCCTCTTCTACCCTTTTCATCTGCATAGAAATGAAAGGAGCGATGGAAGCCAAGTATCGGTTGGCGAGAGGCTGACGATACACCTTATTTATAATAGAGGGATAATCGAGTCCCGACCAAGAGAGATATTCCTGCTTCAGACTCTCGGGCAGGGCACCCTTGAAGATGCCATTGAGAAACATCTTGCCCAAGACAGCCCCACTACCCTCATCGCCAAGAATGTAACCCAGCGGAGGAGTGTTGAGAAGAATATGTTCGCCATCATACAGACAACTGTTGGCACCTGTGCCTAAGATACAGGCTATGCCTGAACGTCGTCCCAACAAGGCTCGGGCTGCACCCAACAAATCGCTCTCGGCATGAACCTCTGCTTGTGGAAATTGTTGGAACAGTAGATGTTCCATGCGCGGCTTCATAGATTCGGTAACACCGCTACCATAAAAGAACACACGTGCCGGTACTTCAGGTAAAGTGAGTTCCTCGGCAAGAATTTTCCAGATGTCATCATCGGAGAGATGGAAAGGATTGATGCCCTGTGTCTTGCCGGTGAACAGAATTTGCCCAGTATCATCCACAAGTGCCCAATCTGTCTTGGTGCTTCCGCTGTCAGCTATGAGTGTTGTCATATAATGTGTTTAAATGTTAAGTGTTAAATAGTATCTGCAAAAGTAATAAATTTAACGGGAAAAACAACATATCGTATCGAAAATCGTAAAAAAGGAATTATCTTTTTGCTTCTTTCTTCATTTTTGCTTAACTTTGCAGACGAATAAAGAAGACTATATGAAGAAATTATCGATAATCATCTTGATGTGGGTGGCATTCCTGCTGCCCAGCCATGCCGTGCTCAAAGAGGCCAACCTCGACACTACGCTCTTCATGCTCCGTACTGAGCTGACGAGCTATCATCTCGACTTCGAGAAGCAGAACGAATATGCCAAGCAGCAACAGCAGCAAATCATCAAGGAACTGATGACCATCATGGCACAAGCCGACCAGAACTCCATCATGCTCTACTCGCAGCGCAACGGTTACATCTTCGACCTGACATACGCCTGCCACGAAGCTACTGAGCAGTTTGATAAGTTCAAGTCGAAGGCGGCACCGTTCAGAGGACTCATCAATAAGAATAATATAGAGGTGGCGCGATTTGACTCGCTCATCAACTATCTGTACAACATGAATACGATGTTCATGAGCAAGGAGGCACAACTCAACCGCAACGTAGACCTCACCTTGGCAGTGAACATCCGCCGACAATTAATAGAGCGACAGCAACAGTTGCAGGACTATATAAGAGCCTACGACATAACCGAGAGAAAACTGAAGTCGCTCAACGACTATGCCAACCAACGATATGCCGAGATACAGAACAGCATCTTCAACAATGGTGGCGACAACTATCTCACTATCCTGCGGCATGTAAGCAACCATTACAGGGAAGCCAAGACATCGGTGGCAGAGAAATACAGACCAGCTCCGGGCATGATGTCGCAATGGGACGTGAGAATCATCTTCATCCTCTTCAGCATCATCATTTTCTATGGCATTGTCTCTATTGCCCTCAACCTTTTTACCATCCGCATCGTGGTGACACAATTGGTGAAACGAGGTGGTTTTGAAAGCATCAAGGACAACTTCATGGCCAAACGTACCTGCATCATTATGGCGATGACGGTCGTGACCTTTGCCATTCTCTTGGGCATCATACGCATTACAGCTCATCAGAACTTCGTTATCATGGCATGCGGCCTGCTCGTAGAGTTTGCATGGCTCATAGGCGTGATTCTGATTTCACTCTTGCTCCGCGTGGGCAACGACCAGATAAAGAGCGCCTTCCGCATCTATTCTCCCCTGATGCTGGTGGGCTTCCTCGTCATCACGTTCCGAATCATCTTGATACCTAACAGCCTGGTCAACTTCATTTTTCCCCCTATCCTGCTCGTCTGTTCGCTGTGGCAAGCAAACGTCATCAAGCGCCACAGTAAGCTGGTACCGAGAGAGGACAAGATGTATGCCTACATCTCGCTCTGTGTCTTTGCCGCCAGTACCTTCTGTTCATGGATAGGCTTCACCCTGCTGTCGGTGCAGATCATCATCTGGTGGATGATGCAACTCACCTGTATTCTGAGCATCACCTGTCTGAAAGACTGGATGGAAGTCTATGCAGAGCGCAAGAACCTGAAGCAGAAGCCTATTACCGACAAATGGATTTTCCGGTTTATCAACAAGGTGCTGATTCCTGCAGGAAGTGTCTTGTCGTTTATCGTGGCCATCTATTGGGCAGCCGACGTATTCAACATGAGCGACACCACATGGATGATTTTCAACAAGGAATACATCAGAACCAGCAACTTCACAGCCTCGCTCTTTAGCATCAGCCTTGTGGCTTGCCTGTTCTTCCTGTTCAACTATATCAACATCACCACCAACGATCTGATGCGCCATCACTTCGAGAAGCAAGACCCTGCCTCGGCAGCCAGCAAGATTGTGATGTTTAAGAACGTGCTACAGGTTATCATCTGGGGCATTTGGCTAATGGTTGCCCTCAACGTCTTCCAGGTTGGCAAGTCATGGCTCTTGGCTATCTTTGCCGGTTTGTCCACGGGTCTGGGTTTTGCATCCAAGGACATTTTGGAAAATATCTACTATGGAGTCTCACTGATGATGGGACGTGTGAAGGTGGGCGACTATATCATCTGTGACGGCACGCGCGGACGAGTGAGCAGCATCAGCTACACATCGACCATGCTCGAAGCTACCGACGGTTCGGTGATAGCCTTCCAGAACGCACAGCTCTTCTCGAAGAACTACAAGAACATGACCCGAAACCATGGTTATGAGCTCGACGTCTTAGAGGTTGGCGTGGCTTATGGCACCAATGTGAAACATGTGAAGCAGATTCTTATCAATGCCTTGAACCAGCTCGACTGTATCTATCATGAGAAGGGTGTCAAAGTCGTGCTGAAAAGCTTCGACGACAGTTGCATCACACTCAAGATTCTGGTCTGGGTGAATGTACTCACACAGTATGTGGACGACGGCAAGATTATGGAATGCATCTACGATACACTCAACGAACACAACATCGAGATTCCATTCCCTCAGCGCGAGATAACTATCAAAACCGCATCAGCCGAAGAAACCAATGCAGCAGAATCGGCACTGAATGCGAAAGCATAAGTACTGAGCACCTAACATCGAGCATTAAACAATTCACACCCAACATTGAGTATTTAACACTTAAAAAGAAACAACTATATGGCAACATTCATTGCAGGTCCTTGCGTCATCGAATCAATGGAACTGTTAGACACAGTAGCCCAGCAACTCGTACGCATCAACCAGAAATTGGGTACAGACATCATATTCAAGGCTTCGTTCGACAAAGCCAACCGTACAAGCATCCATTCCTTCCGTGGTCCTGGACTGGAGAAAGGACTGCAGATGCTTGCAGACATCAAATCGAAATACGGTCTACGCATCACGACCGATATTCACGAGAGTTATCAGGCAGAAGCAGCAGGACAGGTGTGCGACATACTGCAGATACCAGCCTTTCTGTGCCGACAGACCGATCTCTTGGTGGCTGCTGCCCATACAGGTAAGACGGTAAACATAAAGAAAGCACAGTTCCTCAGTGGCAGAGATATGAAATATCCTGTAGAGAAAGCCCTGGAGAGCGGTGCCAAGGAAGTATGGCTCACAGAGCGAGGCAACAGTTTCGGCTACAACAACCTGGTAGTTGACTTCCGCAACATTCCCGACATGAAAGAGATTGTGCCCACAGTCATCATGGACTGCACACACAGCGTACAGCGCCCCAGTGCAGGCAACGGAAAAACAGTAGGCGACCGCAAGTTCGTTCCTGCAATGGCCATGGCTGCAAAGGCTTTCGGAGCCACAGGCTATTTCTTCGAGGTTCATCCCGACCCGGACAACGGGAAAAGCGATGCTGCCAACATGTTGGAACTCGACAAACTTGAAGTATTAATCGCTGACTTATTGGCTTAGCAGCTATATCTTTTCAGTTTAAGTATTTATAAATCATGACAGAAAAAAACAAACATATAGAGGACAAGACTATCCGTCACTATGGCGAAGAGGCTCTGCGCGAAGAGGCCGAAGCCATATTAGACCAAATAGCATTGTTGGACGACAACTTCGAGAAGGCTGTCGACCTGATGTACCACTGCGAAGGAAAAATCATTGTGACCGGTGTAGGAAAGAGTGGACACGTAGGAGCCAAGATCGCTGCCACCCTGGCATCGACAGGAACTCCTGCCTTCTACATTAATCCACTCGACGTTTATCACGGCGACCTGGGTGTGATGACTGATAAGGACGTGGTTCTGGCGCTAAGCAACAGCGGTCAGACCGACGAGTTGCTGCGATTCATTCCCATGGTGCTCCACATGAACGTACCTATCATCTCGATGACAGGCAATCCCCACTCGCTGTTGGCAAAATACTCCAACTACCACATCACGGTGAAGGTGAAAAAGGAAGCCTGCCCGCTCAACCTCGCTCCTACAAGCAGCACCACAGCCGCACTTGCCATGGGCGACGCCTTAGCCATTGCGCTGATGCAGGTACGCCATTTCAAACCACGCGACTTTGCACAGTTCCACCCTGGTGGAGAGTTGGGCAAGCGCCTGCTCACCACAGCCGAGGACGTGATGAAGAAGGAAGACCTGCCTATCATTCCTAAAGACATGCACTTGGGCGAGGCCATCATTCATGTGAGCAAGGGAAAATTGGGACTGGGCGTATCGATAGACAAGGAAAACCGTGTCATCGGACTTATCACTGATGGCGACATACGTCGTGCCATGGAGAAATGGCAGGCAGAGTTCTTCAACAAGACTGTGAGCGACATCATGACGACATCTCCCAAACACGTGGCGCCAACCACCAAGATTACAGAGATACAGCACATCATGCACCAATACAAGGTACACACCGTATTGGTGATGGACGACGAGAAACATCTTCTGGGCATCGTTGACCACTATGCCTGCATGGTGTAAAAAAGAGAGGAAACAACATCAATATTTCAGAATGAGACTCAGATACCTGTTATTAACTGCAAGCATCATGCTGTTCTCCTCGCTGTGTAGCGCACAAGACAGTTTACTGCTTGCCGACAATCATCACACGATAGAGAGTAGCGACTCGGTCATTGTCAAACAATTGAGGGAGAAGGGAATTCGTTTCTCCCACAACAACTCCGTCACGCTCCTGATGAACGGTCAGGAGAAGTTCGACGATCTGTTCCAGGCCATCCGCCAGGCAAAGAAAAGTGTGCACTTAGAGTATTTCAACTTCCGCAACGACAGCATCGCCGGCTTACTCTTCGACCTGCTTGCTGAGAAAGCAAAGCAGGGAGTCAAGGTTAGAGCCCTCTATGATGGTTTCGGTAACTCATCCAACAACAAACCTTTACGCAAACGACACATCAAGGAGATTCGTGCCAACGGCATAGAGATTTATGAATACAAACCAGTGAAGTTTCCCTGGGTTCACGCCATCTTCAACCGCGACCACCGCAAGATTGTTGTCATCGACGGACAAATAGCCTATACAGGCGGTATGAACGTGGCCGACTATTACATCAAGGGAACAGAGGTTGTGGGTTCCTGGAACGACATGCACTGCCGCATCGACGGTGACGAGGTGAACACGCTGCAGGCCATCTTCCTGAAAATGTGGAACAAGGTGAGCGGACAGCATATACATGGCGCAGAATACTTCCGTGCCAAACGTCAGGACTATCTGGTAGACGGACTCAAGCCCGACACCACAGCCACGGCTTATCACAAGATGGTGGGCATCATCAACCGCGAGCCACACATTTCGAAGGACATCATACGTTACTTCTATGTCAACGCCATCAACGATGCACAGGACAGCATCAAGCTCATCAGTCCCTACTTCACCCTGAGTCACAAACTGAAGAAGGCACTCAAGAATGCAGCCAAGCGAGGCGTGAAAGTGGAAATCATGCTCTCCACCAAGAGCGACATTCCCCTGACGCCCGACTGTGGATTCTACAATGCGCACAAGCTGATGAAAGCAGGATGCCACATCTGGATGTACACACCAGGATTCCATCACACCAAGATTATCATGGTGGACGGTAAATTCTGCACGGTGGGAAGCGCCAACCTCAATGCCCGAAGCCTGCGCTGGGACTACGAGGAGAATGCTGTCATCATTGACCCACAGACCACCAAGCAGCTCACCGACCTCTTCGACAAGGACAAGGCTGACAGTTTCCTGCTCACCGAGAAGAAGTGGCACGAGTGGCGAACTGGCTGGCAGAGATTCAGAGGGTGGTTTGCCGCCAAGGTACTGACACCGTTCTTATAAACAGGAGATTTACAGGAGTTTAAGGGAGTTAAGGAGTTAAGACATATGCTTTATTGCTAAGAAGCAGAAGACTATAAAGCATTTGTTTTGAACATTGAACATTAACTTCCGCAACATCTCCACAACTCCTCGAATAACTTTAGATTAAAACAAAAAATAGAAATCATGAACGAAGAAGCAATGAGAGCCCTGCATAAGGACGACAGGATGCAAGGCAGGATGCCCGAAATGGCTATCATCGAGAACAACACACTCGCCATGATGGGACTCAAGCAATTATTGGAAACCGTTATGCCGATGATGAATATTTGCACCTTCGGCAGCTTTGCTGAGTTTGAGTTCAACAATCCTGACCGCTTCATCCATTACTTTGTGTCCATGCACATTGTACTGGCGCACCGTAACTTCTTCGTACAGGGACAGCGAGCACACCACACCATCGTGCTCACGCCCAGCAACGACCCCAACTCACAGCTCAACGATTTCCATTGTCTCTGCGTGAGTGTGCCCGAAGAAACACTTGTAAAACATCTGCTTGCCCTTCAGAAGATAGGTCATCCTCATGGCGAACACCTCCCTGCCATGCCCGTAACCGTCAAGGAGAAAGTTCTTTCCGACCGCGAGACCGAGGTGTTGGCACTCGTGGCACAAGGCAAAATAAACAAAGAAATAGCCGATACTTTGTGTATCGGCCTCTCTACCGTAATCACGCACCGCAAGAACATTCAGGAGAAATTAGGACTGAAGTCGGTCTCCTCACTTACTATCTATGCCGTGATGCATGGCTATGTGGACATCAACAAGATATGATGCCAGCTTATAATTTTACACTCGAAATATCCACCAGATTGTTGACGATAGCATAGATAGTAAGACCGGCAGGTGAATGAATCTGCAGCTTACGGGCTATGTTGCGGCGATGAGTAATCACCGTGTTGATGGAGATAAACAGATGGTCGGCAATCTCCTTGTTGGTCATGCCCTGTACCAAAGCCACTATGACGTCTTTCTCGCGGTCGCTCAACTGCTCATCGCTCTGCGGTGTCTGGTTGATCATATTGGATATTTTAACACTCACATCACTTTGTTTCAGCTTTCGTTCCTCGTTGCGCACAGCAGGAATGAAGATTTCCTCCTCTACCTGCGAATGCTGGTTGAGCCATTCCTCGTTATTATATATGTCGTAAAGTGTGGCGCTAAGCTGATTGTTGTGCAATCCGTCAGAAGGCAAATACTTGATGATGATATTCTTCAACTCTTTCAGTTTCAGGTCTATCTGCACGTGATGCTTAGAGAACGTCTCGATGTCGAAGTTAGCTGGTGCTGTACCGTCGATAAGCGACTGCACGTAAGGGAAGACGGTTTTTTCCTCATACTTCATATGATTGGTGATGCTGTGCGCATACTCATCGTATAGTTTGAGAATAAGTCGGGCCAGATTGTCGTTCTCGTCAAGCGCCTCCACCAACTCTTTGCGGATGAAAGGCAACTGAAAATCAATGTAGTAAGCATGCGATGCCTTGAGATAATGCAGCAATGTAGGCAACGACAGGCGCGAGGCATTGTCGTACTCCTTATAGCCGTTGATGGTGAAGTTCACCACCGCCAAAAAAGTATAAGTATCCACCGCCTGTTCCTCGCAAACCTCTCTCACCGTTTTGTCACCAAAGCCCAGATTGATACCGAAACTACCCAAGCTCTGAAGGATGTTGTAATTATCGCGAATAATGCTGATCATCTTGTCATCAGCTTCATACATCTTTTGATTTTTCATCGTTGTTGTATACTTTTAAGACCTAAATCATGTACGTTTAAGAGCGGACATTCATCATGTTTTTGTTTCCGCTGCAAAATTACAAAAAACATCTGAAACTCGCAATACCTAAAAATGGGGATGCGGCAGTTTACCAACTTTTAAGTATTGCAAGTTTTTTTAAAACCCCGTACCTTTGCACCCGAAATCGAGAAAGAGCGCGGTGATGATTGCCACTCCCGAGCGGCAGAGCTGCGTAATTCCTTATCAAGCTTCAGGGCTTTAAGGAGATACTAAGCCTCTAAAGTGTCGAGAACGCAAGCAGACATCCGCGCTCTTTTCTTTTAATGTTAGAATAACAAACTCAACTTTCGCAAATGGGGAAGTTAAAGAATTTAAAGAAGTTAGAGAAGTTAAAGCCAAATGCTTTATAGCTAAATATACAACAAAAAAGCTATTGGCTATAACTTCTAACGACCGAAGGGAGTAATCACTTCTATAATTTCCGAACATGAGAAAGTTCAGTAAGAAACAGAAAACATTTCTAAACAGATAAAAATGAACATTTTAAAAATTGGATTGATGTCCGCTGCGTTGGTTGCAGGGTTGGCAAGCGCCAACGCACAAGTAGTTGCAGCCGACAGTGTGATGCAACATGCCAACGGAAAGCGCCTCAGCATAGGCGGCTATGGCGAAGTGGCTTTCAGCCGTAACTTCTACAGCGACAGCGGCAACCGATACAGTTCTGCCTCGCTCCATAAGGACGACCCCAGCCATGGACGATTCGACATTCCTCATGCAGTCATCTATTTAGGCTACGACTTTGGCAAGGGCTGGACATTCGGCACTGAGATCGAGTTTGAGCACGGAGGCACAGGTTCTGCCATCGAATATGAGGCAGAGGAGGCTATCGAGTTTGAACAGGAACAGGAGAAAGGCGGTGAGGTAGAGTTGGAACAGTTCTGGATTCAGAAATCATTTGGCAAGTTCCTCAACATCCGTGCCGGACACATCGTAGTGCCTGTAGGCCTGACCAATGCTTATCACGAACCCCTCAACTTCTTCACCGTATACCGTCCTGAGGGCGAGAACACCATTCTGCCTTGCACTTGGCATCAGACGGGAGTTTCGGTGTGGGGACGTCATGGCGACTTCCGCTACGAAGCCCAGTTCCTTGCTGGACTTGATGCCTATCAGTTTAGTTCGCTCAACTGGATCAAGCCTGGCACCACGAAGCCTTTCGAGTTTGAAACAGCCAACAAATATGGCTTTTCTGCCCGTGTCGACAACTACACCATCCCTGGGCTGCGCATCGGTTTGAGTGGCTATTTCGGACAATCCATGCACAACAGTGTGCCCCACGATATGGAGAAAGGCAACAACAAGAAGCTGAAGGGCAACATCTTCCTCGGAGCACTCGACTTCACCTACAAGGCCCACAACTGGATGGCACGAGGCAATGTAGACTATGGCTACGTGAGCGATGCCGCTGCCATCAGCAAGCTGGTAAAGCCTGGCGTGCAGTATGTGAAGCCTTACGAGACCAACCAGGCTTTCGGAAGCCATGCCATCGCCACCATGTTTGAGGTGGGCTACGATGTATTCTCACAGATAGAGAAGTTGCGTGCCGATAACCAGAAACTGTATGTCTTCGGTCACTACGAGTATTACGACTCTTATCTCAACAACACCACCAAGCAGTACACCAAGCGACAGATCTTCGCCGGCGGTATCAACTACTACCCCATCAAGCAAATCTGCGTGAAAGCAGAGTACAACCTGCGCAAGTTCAGAAGCCAGTACAACGACGAGCCTGCCCTCAACATCGGCGTCGCCTACCAGGGTTTCTTCCTGTAATCGCAGAATGAGGATTTCGATCTAAAAAAACATACACAACTTTCGCAAATGGGGAAGTTAAAGAAGTTAGAGAAGTATACATTCATTAATAATAATAACATAAACAAATGAAAAAAATTCAGAAATTGGCCTTGTCATTCATGATGGGTGGCTTGGCACTCTGCTTTGCATCATGCGGCAGCGATGACGACACAACTTTCGATCTGCCTGACGTAGGTCAGGCTACAACAACCATCAACTCGTCTGATCTCGCGATGCAGAAAACCACCAAGGCTTACGTCGAGAATGTGGTTTACCCCACTTACCAGGCTTTAGCAAAGAACTCACGCGAACTTTACACCACCTGCACAACGCTCTATAAGGCAGCAGAGGCTGGCACCATGACACAGAGCCAGATTGACGCAGCCTGCGAGGCTTTCAAGAACGCACGCCGTGAGTGGGAGCGCAGCGAGGCATTCTTGTATGGTTCAGCTACCGACAACAATATCGACCCACACATCGACTCCTGGCCACTCGACCACAATCAGTTAGTTTCTGCTTTGACCAATGCCAGCCTCATTGAAGGCTTCAAGAGCGATACTCCAGAGAAGTTCGTTTCCGACAAGAACGAGCAGTTCCAGTCTGTATTGGGCTTCCATGGTATGGAGTTCGTCCTCTTCCGTGAGGGTCAGAACCGCACAGTTGATGCTTTCAAGGCCAATGAGACAGAAGAAGGCATGACCTCAGTAAAGGGCATCGACGAATTGGCATTCCTCGCTGCTGTGGCTGGCGATGTGAAGAACATGACAGCCATGCTGGAGTTCACATGGATGGGCGACGCTGCCAGCAACGACACCAAGCAGGTGCTCCAGGACAACAGCTACGTATTCTCAAGCATGCGCCATAATGGCTTCGTCGCATCCAAAGGCACCATGTGCTACGGTCAGTATCTGCTCACCCCTGCACAGACCACAGGCTATCAGTCTTGGCCAGGCACCATCAACCAGATCTTCGTAGGCGGTTGCTCCAACATCTGCAACGAGGTACAGGAGCAGAAACTCGGTCAGGCATGGCGTGTATGCAACAACCTGGGCGGAACAACCGAAGACGGTGAGGCTGAGTCAAAAGAATACATCGAGTCGCCATACAGCCATCGTTCTTTCGTAGACTACAAGGACAACCTCTACTCTATCAAGAACACACTCTATGGCACACGCGACGTCAACGCCAACTCTCCAGCAGCCAACTCTATCATGTCGCTTCTCTCAAGCCTCAACTATCCTGACTTGAGCAAACTGCAGAATGCACTGACCGCAGCCCTGAAGTCACTCGACGACGCAACAGCTGCACAGGGTTACTTTAAGGCAAATCCAGGTTCTGTAGCGGTAAAGAATGCCATCGACAAGATCAAGGATCTCGATGACGAGCTCAACAAAGCGGGTACTTGGATCAACCTCCAGAAAGCTCAGTAAAGTCATTAGGAAGTTAAGAAGATAAACGATAACATATACGTAGCCTTGAGTCATTGTGCACAAGGCTACGTTGTGCGCAAGATAAACTTTATCCAAAAAAGGAGCATTATGAAAAAGAAACATTATTTGGTATGGTCATTTGCTGCGGCATTGGCCATGATGTTAATGAACAGCTGCTCCGATGAGAACAGCAACCCACAAAAGCCCGACAACCCTATGGAATCGGATGCCAACTATGTAGGCAAGGCACAGGATGGTTTTACCGCCGAGGAATGGTATCCTGGTGGCGAGCTGGGAACCACCGAGAATGTCAACTCCGGCTGCTATGAGGACGAAGCTCCTGCCGTCAACGAGCAGGGACTGCACGACAATTTCAAGACGGGCGAGATGTTCTTCGAGCGCCAGTACACCATCGACAATGGTGCCTTCAAGGGCGTAGGTCCTGCCTATCTGCGCAAGTCGTGCCTCGACTGCCACCCAAGCTACGGACACGGCATGCGACAGGACAGCTATGCCATCGCCTATGGCAACGGTAACGGCTACCTGATGGCCATCTACACACCCGACGCACCAGGAAGCAACGACGGAAACTATATCGGCGAGGTGACAGGTATGCCCCAGACAGGCGCTGCCGACCCCTTCAAGGCTCCTATTGAGGCCGATAAGATCAAGATTCAGTGGGAGCACGTAAGCGCTATGGAGAGCGGACTGGCCATGAAGTTCCCTGCCGATGGCGAGACCTTCGACCTCATCTATCCTGAGGTGACCATTCCTTCAGAAGCCTTCCATACCAACCCTGTTCCATCCAACATCGCCGTGCGCTTAGAGTCTACCATCGGTGTGATTGGCACAGGTCTGCTTGACGCTATTCCACAGGAGGAAATCGAGAAGCAGTATGCCTCTGAGGCAGCTTACTTCAAGAGTGCCGGTATGGACATATCAGAGCATCTCAACCCTAAGTTCTGGGATGCTGCTGGCGAAAAGATGGCAGCCGGTGCCTACTACTCTACCTGGGGCACTGACGGCCAGTTTGCCGATGGCGGCGAAGGCAAAACGGGCGTATACAAGGCCATCAGGCGATTCACCTATGCCCTGACACGTGCCTCTCTGCAGGACGGTCCTGGCGCCAATGCCATCTGGAACATCACCAATGTGAGCCGTCCAGACCGCCCCAAGCTCTACTCTACAAAAGCATGGGCAAAGGCGATGTCGGAAGACCCAGAGGTGATTGCCAAAATCAAGGCAAACCCACAGTCACCCTATTATGCCGACGGTACTGATGCGGGCATCAAAGAGGCAGTCTACAACCTGCTGTTGCCTTCCACCAACCAGTTCGACAACCAATGGCACAAGTTCCAGCCCGAGATGACAGCCAACAACTTCTACGACTTCATGGTATGGCACAGAGGTCTGGCCATTCCGCGTGCACGCAACCTGAACGACAAGGACGTACAGCGCGGCAAGAAGCTCTTCATGGAGTGGGGCTGCGCCAGCTGCCACCGCCCATCATGGAAGACAGGCGATGACAACTACTGGACTCCTAACATGATAGCCGGCAAACCATTGCCACGCTATAAGAACCAGACCATCTATCCATACTCTGATATGCTGCAACACAAGTTGTACATGAAGAACGACATCCATGGTTCATGGTGCCGCACCACTCCTTTGTGGGGACGCGGACTGTCACGTATGTGTACCGGAGCTGAAGACCGTCTGCACGACTGCCGTGCTCGCAATGAAGTAGAGGCCATCATGTGGCACTGCTATAGCAAGAATAGTCACGCCTATCAGTCTGCCCTCAACTTCTACAAGGCATCGAAGACTGACCGTGATGCAGTGGTTAAGTTCCTGCAGTCTATCTAATATTCTGCAAGCTACATTTCATAAAACAATTTCTTGAAAAACTATTCCGCAAGAAATATATGAATCAACAAGATAAAGGACAAAGTGAATCGCAAAGATTCGCTCTGCCCCTTTATCATATTGAACAACCCTTCTAATAAGGATAAAAAATCAACAAATAAAAATAGAAACATTTATGAATCAATTTTTGAAGACAAGTGTGTTTTTGATGAGTTCCGCCTTACTATTAGGCTCATGCTCCGATGAGAACAGCAACCCACAAGAGCCCGACAACCCTATGGAGTCGGATGCCAACTATGTAGGCAAGGCACAGGATGGTTTTACCGCCGAGGAGTGGTATCCAGGTGGTAAACTGGGAACTACAGATAACGTATCCTCCAACTGTTATGAGGATGAAACCCCAGCAGTTACCGATCAAGGTTTTACAGCACGTTTCAACCAAGGCGATTTGATGGCAAGTACGCCATACACACTGAGCAATGACCCTTACAAAGGATGGGGGCCTTGCGCCTCTCGCCGTGCATGCGAGTACTGTCACGCAGGTGGTTATGCTCATGGTCACAGCCGCAGCGACTTCAAGCCAGTGATGGGCAATGGCTACATCGTATCTGTCTATTACCCAGACGCACCAGGCAGTAACAATGGTGAACCAATCGACCAGCTCACCACATTTACCATGACGATGGCAGAATCCCCATTCTTGCCACCATTGAATCCAGACAAGGTTACCATCACTTGGAAAGACGTAACCTCTATGCCAAGTGGACTTGCCATGAGATTCCCAGATGGAGAAACTTTCTCATTGCATTATCCAGAGGTATCCATTCCACAGGATGCCTTCAATGTAGATCCTCAACCTACCAATTATGCCGTTCGCCTCATCGCATCTTGCAACTTCCAAGGTTTGGGTTTGATCGATGCCCTCTCCAATGAGGACATTGAGGCTCAATACAAGGCTGAGAGTGAGCACGCAGAGTTGAACCCAGAGTTTTGGGACAACAATGCCAAGAAGTTGAAGGACAATGCCTATGCAGAGGATGCTTTTGGAAAGAAATTCGTGAAGCGTTTCAACTATGACCTCTTGGAGGGATGCCTCCAGAACGACGTAGCTCTTTGGGATGAGTTGAACATCTTACGCTCTGACATCAAGCATATTTGTTCTACACCTGCCTGGGCTAAAGCCATGTCAGAGAATAAAGACGTCATCGACAAGGTGATGGCTGAAGGTAAGAATCCTTCCTCACGCTTGCATCCATATTATTATGACGGTACAAGAGAAGGTATCAAGGAGGCATTGGCTTACTTGCTCTCACCAGATGACAACGTCAACCTCTACGACAACAAGTACTACAACTTCAAGCCTGAGATGACAGACGATCAATATCACTCTTTCATCGTTTGGCATAGAGGTATCGCCGTACCACGTGCTCGCAACTTGAACAATCCTAGTGTACAGCGTGGTAAGGAACTATTCATGAGCATGGGTTGCACCAATTGTCACAAGCAGTCTTGGACCACTGGTCCAGACAACTATGGTCGCTCAAAGATTATCGAAGGCAAGGACCTTCCACATTACCCTGGACAGAAGATTTATCCATATTCAGACTTTATCCAGCACAAGTTGGATATGATCAACGACATTCATGGTTCATGGTGCCGTACCACTCCACTTTGGGGACGCGGTCTCTCACAGATTAACAGTGGTGCCGAGGATCGCTTGCACGATGCTCGTGCTCGCAACGAGGTAGAGGCTATCATGTGGCATTGCTACAGCAAGAACAGCCAGGCATACAACACTGCAGTGAAATTCTACAACTTGCCAAAGGCAGACCGTGATGCCGTAGTGATGTTCTTACGCTCCATCTAATATTTGTAAGTTCATTGCTATATTAGATTACAAAACATTACCAATAAAGAAGTTGCCAAGTTTCATCGTGGACTTGGCAGCTTTTTTACATCATATCGTGTAAATACTTGTCTAAAAAGCATTGTCTTCTCAAAAGGAAATCGTAATTTTGCAGCAGAAATACAAAAATCAACAAAATAGGAGGTATTATTATGGCAAGACCAATCAGAGAATGGCTTTCTTCCTATAACAAACATACGCGATTAATGTTTTTCGACATGAACGAATTGTATTAACAAAATGGTCAAAAAGATTATTTTCACCCTTTACATTCTTGTTCTCCTTAGCATGGCTGTCGCCACCATCGTGGAGAAGAGCCAGGGTACAGACTATGTCCATGCCCACTACTATGGCGCATGGTGGTTTATATTGATGTGGGCAGTAATGGCAGCCCTCGGTGTATTCTATATCATCAAGCGAAAGGTGAAGCGTGCCTCTACGCTTGCACTCCACCTCTCCTTTGTCATTATCCTCGCAGGCGCACTGCTCACGCATATCTCCGCCAAAAGAGGAATGATTCATCTACGTATTGGGCAACCGACCGATACCTATATGGCAGCTTCCGATTCGCAAGATGGCATGGGGATGCAAGAGGAGAAACTACCTTTCTCGCTCTGCCTGCAAAACTTCGAGACGAAGATGCACGATGGTACACAAGCGGTCGCTGACTACTCTTCCAAGTTTACTGTGACCGACGGCAACGATAAGAGCGAAGGACAGGTGTCGATGAATAATATCTACTCTCATCGCTCCTACCGCTTCTACCAGTCTTCCTATGATGAGGACGGCAAGGGAAGCGTACTCGCCATCAACGCCGACCCATACGGCATCCCTGTCACCTATACAGGCTATGCCATCCTCTTCATCTCACTGATTTGGATGCTCATCGACCCTAAGGCAAGCTATCGCAAACTATTGGCAAGTCAGCTGCTGAAGAAGGGGGCTTTGATGATTGCTCTGCTCTTCGGAATGGGAGAAATGGGATTCAACCATACTTCCTACAACCAAATGATGGCAGCAGGTTGTGGTAGTTCTGCCATGGAAGAAATTTCAGAAGGCTCTACGCTGGAGAATCTACAAAGCGTAGTCTTGCCAAAGGCTACCGCAGAGAAGTTTGGCGAGTTGAATATCCTCTATAACGACCGCATCTGTCCTGTTCAAACCTACGCACTCGACTTCTGCAAGAAGATATATGGTGCTATAAGCTACAAGGGACTGACAGCCGAACAAGTTTTGACCGGTTGGATATTCTACGGAGACGAATGGGCAAGCGAACCCTTCATCAAGGTGAAGAGTGGAGAGTTGAAGACAGCGATGAACTTGCCGGATTATTGCTCCATCAACCAGTTCTTCAACAAGGAGATGGGCGGTTACATCATCGGCCAATATGTGCAGGAATATTACAATGGGGCACAAGACAAGTTCCATCAGCAAGCTGCCGACATCGATGGAAAGATACAACTCATAATGGACTTGCGCCGTGGCGTATCGCTCAAGGTATTGCCTTATACCTTCCCTAAGAATGTACGTGCCACCAAGGAGAATCCATTCATCAAGGCTGGTACCACCACTTGGTTCTCGCCTTCCGACCGATTACCTAAGGCAGTGGAACATCAGCATGCGCTCTATATCACCAACGTCTTCTCGTTGCTCTATGGCGACGTAAAGGCTGGAAACACGGAGCGAGTAAACATCTTCTTCGACAAGATGAAGAAATACCAGGAAGTGAGCGGTGGCAACTCCTTGCCTTCGAAGACCCAATATAAGGCAGAGCGCATCAACAATGCCTTTCCATTCGCTACCATCCTCTTCATGGTGAACCTGACGCTGGGCTTCATCGCCCTCTTCTATACCATCTATCGCATGACCAAGAAGCGAAGTTTCAAGGCTTTGGACATCGCCCTCCCTATCCTATTGGGCATCTCCTTCCTTGCCTTGACCTTTGGACTTGCGCTAAGATGGATCATCAGTGGCAACGTACCTTTGTCGAATGGATATGAGAGCATGTTGAGCGTAGCTTGGCTTGTGATGCTGATTGCCCTTTTGATGCAGTTCAGAATCCGCATCGTGATGGTATTTGGATTCTTATTGTCAGGCTTCTTCTTGCTCGTAAGCCACATCAACCAGATGGACCCTGCCATCGGGCAGATGATGCCAGTATTGAATAGTCCGCTGCTCAGCATCCACGTAAGTATTATCATGATGAGCTATGCCTTGTTGTCACTCACTTTCATCTGTGGCATCATGGGTATCTGTATGCGCAGCCACGGCGAGGAACTGCAAGCATTGAGCCGTGTCTTCCTCTATCCAGCCTTGACCTGTATGGGGTTTGGTATCTTCATCGGCGCTATATGGGCTAACGTGAGCTGGGGCAACTACTGGAGTTGGGATTCCAAGGAAACCTGGGCGCTCATCACCTTTATGATTTACGCCGTAGTGGCTCATACACAGAGCCTGCCCCTGTTCCGCAAGCCCATCGCCTACCACGTCTACATGACCCTTGCCTTCCTGAGCATCGTCATGACATATTTCGGAGTAAACTACTTCCTCACGGGCATGCACTCGTATGCCTAAGAGGAAGTTTTTCACCATATTACGACATAATCGTATGCCTAAAATGCGATAATGACTAATGACTAATGACTAAACTTAATCAGTCAAATCTTCAGAGAGACAAATATGCTTCCATTAGTTCACTAATAGAGTTATGTGGAGAGATGAAACTATATTCACCTATGGTTGCTGTTTGCTGCATAAACCTTGATGTAAGTCTTATCTCTGTTCTTTTACAAGTGCTCCAAGAGCCCTGCAGAAGGCATCTATTATGACCAAGAGAGGTCATAATAGATGAGCAGCTTTGGTCATCTATTAAGACCCACATGATGACACTATCGAGGGAAAAACGTAAGTCACATTAGTCATTTTAGTTTTTCCGAATTATAGTCATTAGTCATTAGTCATTTTCGAATTTTGACTTCGCCCTTGTCGTAAGAAAAAAAGGGAGCCGTCTCATCAGACAGCTCCCTCGATATAAATCAAGTGTTATTATACTTTCGATTACTTGGCGTATGCTACGCTGCGGGTCTCGCGGATGACGGTGATCTTCACCTGACCAGGATAGGTCATTTCGTTCTGAATCTTGGTGGCAATCTCGTCAGAGAGCTTGGTGCTCTCCTCGTCGTTCATCTTGTCGGCTCCCACGATGACGCGAAGCTCACGTCCTGCCTGGATGGCATAGGTCTTGGTAACACCAGGATAACTCATGGCTATGGCCTCAAGGTCGTTGAGACGCTTGATGTATGCCTCAACAATCTCGCGACGGGCACCAGGACGAGCACCAGAGATAGCATCGCAAACCTGAACGATTGGAGCAAGAAGAGTGTTCATCTCCATCTCGTCGTGGTGTGCACCGATGGCATTGCAGATATCTGGCTTCTCCTTGAACTTCTCGGCAATCTTGGCACCATAGAGTGCGTGAGGCAACTCACTCTCCTCGTCTGGCACCTTACCAATATCGTGGAGCAGACCGGCACGCTTTGCCTTCTTGGGGTTCAAGCCCAACTCAGATGCCATGACAGCACAGAGGTTGGCTGTCTCGCGTGCGTGCTGCAAGAGGTTCTGACCATATGATGAACGGTACTTCATCTTACCAATGATACGAATCAGCTCAGGATGCAAGCCGTGGATACCGAGGTCGATAGCGGTGCGCTTACCGGTTTCGATAATTTCATTCTCGAGCTGCTTCTTCACCTTGGCTACAACTTCCTCAATACGGGCTGGATGAATACGTCCGTCGGCTACCAACTGGTGGAGGGCCAGACGACATACCTCGCGGCGCACGGGGTCGAAGGCAGAGATGACGATGGCCTCAGGAGTGTCGTCTACAACAATCTCGACACCAGTGGCTGCTTCCAAGGCACGAATGTTGCGACCCTCACGACCGATGATGCGGCCCTTCACCTCGTCGTTGTCTATATGGAAGACACTGACAGAATTCTCTATAGCCGTTTCTGTGGCCACGCGCTGGATGGTCTGGATAACGATCTTCTTGGCCTGCTGGTTGGCATTGAGCTTGGCATCGTCCATGATCTCGTTGACGTAGCTGGCAGCATCGAGTCTTGCCTGATCTTTCAGGCTCTCGATGAGGCGCTGCTTAGCTTCCTCAGCGCTCAGACCAGAGAGTTCCTCAAGTTTCTCCTGCTCCTGACGCTGCATCTTCTCCAACTCCTGCTGCTTCAGGGCAAGGAGTTTCTTCTCGTTCTCCACGCGCTGGTTGTTCTGCTCTACCTCCTGCTTGCGGCGGCCGAGCTCTTCCTGGCGCTGGTTGAGCGAAATCTCACGCTGCTTGAGCTTGTTCTCGCTCTGCTGAATGCGTGAGTTGCGCTGCTGCACCTCTTTCTCCAGCTCTGCTTTCTTGTTGAGGAACTTCTCCTTTACTTCGAGCAGTTTCTTTTCCTTCACTACTTCCGCCTCCTTGTTGGCGGCGGCGATCATTTCGTTATATTTCCCTGTAATGACATAACGGAAAATAAAAAACCCTAAGGCTCCTCCCAATACGAGGGCTACAAGGGTTGCTATGATTGTTACTACCATTATTTTATTATATATAAATGATTTATTAATATTCTCGCCTGTGCAACAGCTACTGCCCGGCATCCTTAAGACAACGGGGCAAACAAACGGACGGAGAAAAACACTCTTACTACTTCAGGGTGTCCTCAATCTCGGCAGTAAGGCGGGTGAGAATATCGTGATAAGGTGCAGTATCGTTACGACCCGACTCCTTCTCATATCTCAAGGCGATATCGAGGAGCGACATGTAAAGAATCTCCTTGTCGCTCTTGCGTCCCTTGAAAATCTTGGAATACGAGTTGACAATATCGTTAATCAGTTTGCCTGACTTACGATAGTACTCCTCGTCCTCTCGAGGTATCTTGACCGAGAGGTCGGTGTCATAGATATGTAATCTTATGAGTAATTTCTCTTGTTCCAGATCTGCCATCGCTCCGACTTATTGATTGCTCAGTAGCGTTATACACTTGTTGACATCACGGATGAGCTTGGCAACGCGCTTCTGCGTAGCTTCCATGTCGGCATCCGAAATTGTCATCATCTTAGCCATTTTCAGGCTGTTGTAATCGTGCTCTGCCTGTGACAACTTCTCTTGCAGCGCCTTGATCTGGGCGTCGCGCTCATCCACCATCTCGTAGAGCTCGGCATTCTCCTGCTTGAGCTTTCCAAACTCAAGAATCAACTGCCTAACACGTGTGGCAAACGTATTGATTGTCTTTTCATCAGCACTCATTACTCTCTATTTTGGGTACAAATATAGCGGAAATATTTCAAAATTGCAAATATTCCGTCAACTATTTGTGAATTTGATACAAATTAAGTGAAATTACTTGCCCAACTTTCCCTTTGCCTTCTCGATTTCCTCATCGGATGGACGTGGCTCCTTCTTGGCAAGCATCAACACCTGGAAGGCGAAATCGGTGACCCACTGCTGGCTGAAGCACAGCTGCTTGTCGAGCTGACGAAGTTGCATGACGGTCTTCACCACACTGGCGTCGTTGAAGTCATTCTTGTTGAAGATATCGTCGACGGTTTTCTGAGTCATGGTGTAGAGCGCCTTCTTCATGAAACCTGGCAGACGGAGTTTGAACTTCATCAGGTTGCCCAGAAGCATCATGAGGTCCTGGGTGAAGGTCTGGAACTGGATGAGATAAACATTGACATCCTGCAACTTGTGACACTTCTTGCGAATGCTCTGGTCAATCTCCTTGAAGAAATTGTCATCGGTATCATAGACACTCTTCATCATCTTCTTGACATGCGCCTTCTCGCCCAGGCCCAACTTGTTGTTCTGGGTAGGAACGCGGAATGTAGTCTTGAAGGCACGAAGGTCGGGCAACATTGCCAAATTGGTGATGCCCAACTGTGAAGCAAGGGCTGCCTGGAAATACACTCTGACAAGCGTCATGTAGTCTTCCATGCCGCCTACTTTTTTATCCTCGGTCTTGCGGCCGAATAGTTTTGAAAATACTCCCATTATTCGTTATTTATGATTCATACAAATTAAAATTACTTGCAAAAGTACAATAAAATTACAATATATCAAAATTGACGGGGTGTTTTTTGACGTAAATCATTTTTTTACTACATTTCTGGTCTTTTTTTATACCTTATTAAATAAAAATAATTATCTTTGCAGAAAATACGCTGCATCTCAGCAAAACATTCAAGCAAGCTTGATGTTATGCATTCGATTTGCTGTATCTTTGCAAAGCAGAAACGGGAACAGACTATCCCTCAAGTAAGAGGTGAGAATAACTTAATCACGAAGAAATGGAAAGAAACAAAGGTAATATACTGGTCAAAAGAATTGTCATTGTAGTAGACTTTGCCATCCTCAACCTGGTGTTGCTGGCATATATTCTGCTCACACCAGACATTTCGCCAGCAGCATTCGACCTGTCAACGAAAATGACTTTTTTCGCAGCCAATGCATCGATGTTCATCGCCGAGAGCATGTACTCCACCATTATCCACATCAGAAGGGTGAGTTTCATGCAGGTGTGCAAGCGCACCTTCTGCTTGAGCGGACTGGCTTCCATCCTGTTCTTTCTTTCCATCAGACTCCTGATCAACTATGGCGGACTGTTCTATTTCAGTTTGCTGTTTTTGGGCTCGTTCTACGTCATCCTTGTCATTTCAAGGGCACTGGAACTGGAGGTCTTGAAATATTTCCGCACCAAAGGCTACAACAGCCGCACTGCCATCTTCGTGGGCAACGACCCTGCTGTGCTCGACATGTACAACACTCTGGTGGAAGACCCTTCGGCAGGTTATCGGGTGAACGGATACTTTGCTGATGCCGACATTGTCGGAGCGCCCAAGGAGTTTGTACGGTTGGGAAACTTGACAGAACTGAACGAGATCGTGGACAGCTCGATCAACAACACGATTCACGGAGCACCTACCAATATGCACGAGATGTTCTGCTGTCTGTCGCACGACCAGTCGAAGGAGGTAATCAGGCTGATGCAGTACTGCGACAAGAACGTGATTCACTTCTACTATCTGCCACGCCAATTTGAGGGCTACAAGCTGCACCTCGATGCGCTGCAGTTTATGGGAAAGAGTCTGTACACCAACCATATCGAGCCGCTGTCGAACACCACCAACCGTGTCATCAAGCGCTCGTTCGACCTGGTGGTGAGCGGCATCGCCTGCCTGTGCATGCTGCCATTCATCCCCATCATCGCGCTCATCATCAAGCTACAGAGCCCCGGCCCCATCTTCTTCCGTCAGGACAGAACGGGCATCAACGGCAAGACCTTCAAGTGCATTAAATTTCGCTCGATGCACATTAACAAGGATGCCGACCTGGCTCAGGCTACGGAGCACGACCCACGCAAGTTTGCCTTTGGCAACTTTATGAGGAAGACCAACATCGACGAGTTTCCGCAGTTCCTCAATGTGCTGCGAGGCGACATGAGTATCGTGGGTCCACGACCACACATGCTGCACCACACCGAGATATACGGCACCATCATCAACAAGTACATGGTGCGCCACTTCGCCAAACCAGGCATCACAGGATGGGCACAGGTGACAGGCTATCGTGGCGAGACCAAGGAACTTTGGCAGATGGAGGAACGCGTGCGACGCGACATCTGGTACTTGGAGAACTGGTCGTTCTGGCTCGACATACGCATCATCTTCCTCACAGCCAAGAGCATCATCAAGCCCGACAAGAAGGCGTATTGACAGAAGTTTCAAAACTTGAAAAATTGACACAATAAGAAACAACATAAACTAAAGAATATGAAAGGTATCGTTTTAGCAGGTGGTTCGGGCACACGCCTCTACCCCATCACGAAAGGCATCAGCAAGCAGTTGATACCTATCTTCGACAAGCCCATGATCTATTATCCCATTTCGGTACTCATGCTGGCTGGCATCAGGGAAATACTCATCATATCCACTCCCTACGACTTGCCGGGATTCAAGCGCCTCTTGGGTGACGGAAGCGAGTTGGGGGTGAAGTTCGAATATGCCGAGCAGCCATCACCCGACGGACTGGCACAGGCTTTCATCATCGGCGAGAAGTTTATCGGCGATGACAATGTGTGCCTGGTATTGGGCGACAACATCTTCTATGGCGCAGGCTTCTCAGCCCTGCTGAAAGAGAGTGTGAAGGCTACCGAAGAAGGAAAGGCGAGCGTCTTCGGATACTATGTGAACGATCCAGAGAGATACGGCGTGGCAGAATTTGACAAGGACGGCAACTGCCTCAGCATCGAGGAAAAGCCTGAGCATCCGAAGAGCAACTATGCAGTGGTGGGACTCTACTTCTACCCCAACGACGTGGTAGAGGTGGCTAAGAACATCAAGCCAAGCGCACGTGGTGAGTTGGAGATAACCTCCGTCAATCAGCATTATCTGGACAAGAACGTGCTGAAGGTACGCACCCTGCAGAGAGGTTTTGCATGGCTCGACACAGGAACACACGACAGTCTGTCGGAAGCCAGCACCTTCATCGAGGTGATTGAGAAACGACAGGGACTTAAAGTGGCTTGTCTGGAGGAAATTGCCTTCAAACAGGGATGGATCAACGCCAAGCAGCTGGAAGAACTCGCCAAACCAATGATGAAGAACAACTACGGCAAGTATTTGCTCGAACTGGCCAAAAGATAAAATGCCTATATATAAATATGTATACCTATTATATATTATAAAGAAAAGATCAACATAATGGAAGAAACAAAGTATCTGAAACAGGAATACCTACAAGATGAGGAGGAGAAGTCTTCTTTCGACATCAAGCAGATTTACACCATTCTGGTGCTCAACTGGAAATGGTTTGTATTGTCCATCATCATCTGTTTAGGAGTTGCCTACATTTATCTGCGATACACCACGCCTATCTATCAGGCACAGGCAAAGTTGCTCATCAAGGACGAGACACAATCGAGAAACAGAGGCAACAGTATCATGAACACCTCCAACCTGGGCATTATTTCCAACTCGACTGGTATCGACAACGAGATGGAAATCCTAAGCTCATGCAACCTGGCGCAGCAGGCAGTCACCGACCTGAAGCTCTACGTCACCTATCGCCATCCGGGCCACATTAAGGACGCCACCTTGTACCGAAACCAGGAAATCAACGTCGACATGGACTTGGTTCACCTGAAGAAGTTGTGTGCGCCTATACAGTTGAACATTACCCGCGAAGGCAACAACTATCATGTGACAGGAACCTACTATATGCCTGCCGGTGAGAACACGCAGGAGGTGACAAGCAAGAACATCAACAGGACTTTCAGCCACCTGCCAGCCATGATTGGCACACGTGTGGGCATCATCACGCTGACTCAAAACGAATATCGCACACTTGCCGATGGGCAAGTACTCGAGGTGACACTGAGCTCGCCAGTATGGGCAGCAGGCAAGTATGCCGGCAGTCTGACCGTAAGCCAGACTTCGAAGACTACGACTATCGCACAGCTTGTGTTGAGCGATGAGTTCCCACAGCGTGCCATCGACTATCTGAAGCAATTAGCTATCGTCTACAACCGACAGGCCAACGAAGACAAGAACCTCATTGCCGTGCGCACAGAGCAGTTCATCAACAACCGTCTGGAGAAAATCAACGCCGAACTGGGCAACACAGAAGGTGAGTTGGAGAACTTCAAGAAGCGCAACCAGATGGTGGAACTGAAAATAAACGCCACACAAGCAGTATCGAATGCCGATGAGTTCAGCAAGCGTCTGACAGAAGCCAACACACAGTTGGCATTGCTCGACGAACTGAACAAATACATGAATGAACCCAACAACAATCATCAGCCCATCCCATCCAACGTGGGTCTGAGCGACGAGAGTGCCACAGCACTCATCAACGAATACAACAGAATAGCCCTGCAACGCAACCAACTGCTGCACAGCGCCAACGAAACTTCGCCTACTGTGACACCGCTCACAGCACAGCTCGACGACCTCAGCTCGTCAATCCGCCGTGCCATGAAACAGGCACGCACCAACATGGAGATTCAGCGCAACAGCATCGCATCGCAGGCCAACAAATATCAGGGACAGATAGGTGAGACACCTGAACAGGAGCGAATGCTGACACAGATAGGCAGACAACAAGAAGTGAAGTCTGGACTTTACCTGATGTTGCTGCAGAAGCGTGAGGAGAACTCCATCTCGCTTGCCGCCACAGCCGACAAAGGTAAGCTCATCGATGAGCCTGTATTCAGCGGAAAGATAAGCCCCAAGAGCTCTATCATCATGCTCATCGCCTTCGTATTGGGCATCGCCATTCCTGCCGCCATCCTCTTCCTGATACAGCTCTTCCGCTACAAGATTGAGGGTCACGACGATGTGGAGAAACTCACCACACTGCCTATTCTCGCTGATGTGGCAGTGGCAAGCGACAGCGCAAAGAGCAAGGCCGACATCGTGGTGCACGAAAACAAGAACAACCTGATGGAGGAAATATTCCGTGGACTGAGAACCAACCTTCAGTTTATGCTGAAAGAGGACGAAAAAGTCATCATGTTCACCTCTACCCAATCAGGCGAAGGAAAGACATTCACAGCATCGAATGTGGCCATCAGCTTCGCCCTGTTGGGCAAGAAAGCCATCATTCTGGGTCTCGACATCCGTAAGCCAAGACTGGCAGAACTCTTCGAAATCGACGACCATCATCATGGTATCACTCCGTTGCTCACCAAAGACCACAACACATGGCAGGACATCGAGGCACAGATTATCAATTCGGGTGTCAACAAGAACCTCGACATACTGATGGCAGGACCTATTCCTCCAAACCCTGCTGAGTTGATTGCACGTCACAGTCTCGATGACATCATGGCGCAGCTAAGAGAACACTACGACTATATTTTGATTGACACAGCTCCAGTAGGTCTTGTATCCGACACACTGCAGATTAGCCGCATCGCTGATGCTACGGTTTACCTGTGCCGTGCAGACTATACTCCAAAATCAAGTTTCGATCTCATCAATGCGCTGAACCACGACAAGAAGATGCCTAAGATGTCGATTGTACTTAACGGTGTCGATCTGTCGAAGAAAAAGTATGGCTACTATTACGGCTACGGAAAATACGGCAAATACGGCAAATATGGCAAATACGGCTCTTACAAGGGTTACGGCAGTTCTGTATACGGAAGCTATGGCAACTATAACAACAGCCACTACGGCGACCAGAACGACAATAGCGTAAAACGTTAAAACGAAAACGACTTATGGCAACAATAGCAGTAGACTTCGACGGCACAATAGTAACTCACGAATATCCCAAGATAGGACGCGAGATTCCATTCGCCATCGAGACGTTGAAAATGCTGATAAGAGACCAGCACCGCCTCATCCTGTGGTCAGTTCGTGAAGGCGAACTGCTGCAGGAGGCTGTGGACTGGTGCAAGGAAAGAGGAGTTGAATTCTGGGCTGTCAACAAGGATTATCCAGAAGAAAGCTACGAAAACAACAATCATTTCTCACGTAAGCTCAAAGCTGATTACTTCATTGATGACCGTAACATTGGCGGTCTACCCGACTGGGGACAGATTTATCAGATAATCAGCCAGGGAAAAAGCTACAGAGCGCTCATCAGAGAAAGCATGGGCGCACAACAAGAGCATCACAAGAAAAAGCACTGGTGGAGTCTGTAATGCTTTCCTAAAGAAAAAAGCATTTAATTGAAAGGATTTTCGATGAAGGATTTTCGCTGAAAGATTTTCGCTGAAAGGATATCAAAGGCTGCGACACAAGGATAAAAATCCTCGTTGTCGCAGTTTTTTTGTAGTGCAAAAAAATGAGAAAAAGCTTACAAAGCTATTTCCAACTTTCCAAACAACCGTAAGATATAATCGTTTCTCTACTTATAGTTTCTATCAGTATAATGCAATAGGCTTCAACTGCTTACGAAGCCGCTTTCATTGCTCTACGCAATAGGCTTCATTGACTATCGAAGCCGCTTTCATATTTCGAGGCATTTCTATTCTTTCCAGATATCCCATCATGCATTGTGTATATTCTGCAATCTACTACTTTAGCAGAACTTATAAGAATAAGAATAAGAAAAAAATGAGGGTGTGTCATAACACCAGTTAATGACACACCCTCAAAAAAATATTGATACGTTTTGTTCTGAATAATCAGAAAACAAGTATTTCTAAAGAATTAGAAGAACAAGTAGCGGTTGTCAACTACATGAGCCTTCATATAAAGCTCGTTCATGAAGTTTCCTGCATACTGCATTGCCTTCTGACGGCACTTCTGCTCCATAGCCTTCTCGTCGAACTTAACAGAACGATTAGCCTTGTTGGTTACCTGGAAGAGATAAACACCGGCATTGCCCTTAACAGCGTGAGCAGAGAAAGCACCCTTCTTAGTGGCAGAAACAGCACCAGAGAGAGCAGGCTCGCTGGCACCAGTAGCTGCGATAAACACAGGAGCTGCGAAAGTGATCTGGTTGACAGAAGAAACCTTGCCACCCTTAGCCTTGGCAGCTGCGATGCTCTTCACACCATTCAACTTCTCCTCGATCATCTGAGCCTTCTTATCCTTGATGACCTCAGCCTTTACCATTTCCTTCACCTGAGCGTCGTCCAATCCGCGGTAACCGATACGATGAATCTTGTCAAGAACAATTACCAACAAGTGGTTGTTGTCGCCACACTCATAGAGAGGAGAAACAGCACCTTCCTTGCTGTCAAAGATCCACTTCAAAGCCTCACGTGTAGCGTGGATGTTGGCTACGTAGTGAGCATTTGTAGTAACGTCCTTCAAGTCTTGAACCTTGTAACCGTTCTTCGCAGCGTTCTTGAGCAAGTCCTCAGACTTCTCGTTGGCGCTTACGAAGCTTGAGAACTTGTTGTAAGCAGCACGATAAGTATCCTGTGAGAAATCGATAGGCTTCTTGATCACAGCAGCCATGTACTTCTCTACCATACCCTTCTTGTCGAGAACCTGGAGAACAACATAACCCTGCCCCAACTGAATCGTGTTCAAAGCATTGACAGATGCAGTATTCAGAGTATTGATGAAAGTCTTGTTGTCCTTGTCCATGCTCTGAGCAAACTCATACTGCTTGGTAGTCATCCAAGCCTTCTCGCCTGTCTGACCGTACTTCTTGGCAACGGCCTCGAAGTCAGCACCACCAGCAATAGCTCCCTGGATAGAGTCTGCCTTCACCTTAGCCTCGGCTACAGTATTGGCAGCCACCTGGATGGCACGATACTGGATTGAATCGGGCAACTGCTGCTTGCTGACGAGCTTGACGATATTCAAAGTATTGTCACCAGCATTAACCTTCACTGCAGAAGTAGCACCCACTGCGAGAGAATCGAGTTCAGAAGCGATATCTGATGGGAAAGCAGTCTTGCTGACAGGCAAACCAAGGTAAGCCACAGTAGAAGCAGACTTGCGTACAACCTCAGCAGGATCGGCAGCCTCTGCTAACTGCTTGTGGAAAGAAGCGAACTCCTTGTTGAGAGCTACGCGGTCAGTCTGAGAAGCACTTACCTCTACATCAACGAACTTGATGTCGCGGCTCTCTACAGGCTGCTTGAAACGAGCCTTCAGTTCATCATACTTAGCCTTCAGATCGCTTTCCTCAACCTTCACCTTGTCGTCCTGAATATCAGAGTAAGGGAAAGCAGCCAACTGAATCTGGCTCTCCTCGTTCTCCTCCTTGAAAGCCATCTTAGCCTCTACAGGGTTAGAGAGGAAGCAGTGAGCCAAGAGAGACTGATACTTCTGAGCCAAAGTCTGCTGACGAAGCGTCTTCTCGATGAACGACCAATACTTGAAGATTTTGTCATACTGCTCCATCATCTGTGCATTGGCAGAAGGATTAGCCTTCTGAGCCTTGTAATCAGCCAAGAACTTCTGAAGAGAAGCTGCATCGAAGCGGCCAGTCTGCTGATTGACGAATGGAGTCTGCTGAAGCATAGGGTTAGTACCTGTCTTCAAAATATCCTGGAGCTCAGCGTCTGTTACGGTAAGACCCAACTTGCTGGCTTCCTTAGCCACGATCTGGTTCTGAACGTATGTGTTCCAAACCATATCCTTGATTTGATTCATCTGATCCTCAGGGAGATTTTCCTGTCCCTGCTGCATCTTGATGACTTCGGTGTACTCATCGAGCAACTTCTGAAATTCCTGTACGCTGATTTTCTCACCTAACACTTCACCGATTTGCTGGCGCTCGTTGTTCTTTGCAGAATCGCACGAACGGAAGCCTTCCTCGGCAATGAATGCAAAGAGGCCAAAACTAATGATACATACCAGTATCACGCCTCTTTTTCTAATTGTTCCTAATGCTGCCATTACGTTTTAATTATTATTTTTGTTTTTATTTTTTGTTTCTCGTTGAAGGCTCATTATCAGAAATGTAGCCAATTGCTTGCAAAAATACAAAGAAAATTGCAAATAAGGGAATTTTTTACTATGTTTTTTAGCCTTATCAAGCAAAAACTGCAATTTTTATAAATAAAAAAAGCACTTGTTGGCTTAAACAAGTGCTTTTTACTGCAACAAATGCAGACGTACCAACTCTATCTTGCGGGATGTGGACTTGATGATTTTGAACTCATACTTACCGAACTTGATGATTTCGTTCAGCTTTGGGAAGCTCTGATATTCGTGCAGAATCAAGCCACCCACAGTCATATATTCATCACTCTCGGGAAGATCAAGATCAAAGAGTTCGTTCACCTTGTCTATCTCCAAGCGTGCCGACAGCAGATAATCACCGTCCTCGGTCTTTTTGGCAACATACTTGGACGAGTCGTGCTCGTCTTCTATATCGCCGAAGATTTCCTCCACAATGTCTTCCAGGCTCACAAGTCCGCTGGTTCCACCAAACTCGTCAACCACTACACCCAACGACTTCTTCTGTTGCAGGAAAATCTGCATCAGCTTCTGTGCCTGCATGGTTTCGGGCACAAAAGGCATTTTGCGCACATGGTCTTGCCATCGGGCAGGATTGCGGAAGAGTTCAGAGCTGTGGATATAGCCGACGATATGGTCGATATCCTCTTCGTAGACAATGATTTTAGAGTTTCCGCTCTCTATGAATTTCTGGCGAAGCTCATCGAGCGAGGCATCGGTCTCTACGGCTTGAATTTCGGTTCGCGGCACCATGCAGTCGCGCACCTTTGTGTCGGAGAAGTCGAGTGCATTCTGGAAGATCTTCACCTCATCATCGATATCGGAGTCTTTCTCTGCATTATCTATACTCGACTGCACCAGGTAGTCGAGGTCAACCTTCGAGAAGCCTTCGTCCTCAGCCTCCTTGTCCATCTTCACTCCCACTAATCTCAAAAGGATTCTGCTCAGGAAAGTGCTGAACACACTGATGGGCCACAGCACGACATAACAAACATAGGCCATGGGGCTGAAGAAATTCAACAATCGGTTGGGGTTCGCCTTAAAAAGGGTCTTGGGCAAGAACTCGCCCGTAAAAAGCACGATGATGGTCGAGAGAATGGTATCAGCAGGCACAGTGAAAGCCGCATCCATACCAAGAAAAATTGTATTATCGAACAGTCGCGCTATCAGTATGCCATACACCACAAGGGCGATATTGTTGCCCACGAGCATGGTGCTGACAAAGCCGTTGGGATGGTTATAGAAGAGCGAGACCAATCGCTGGGTCACCCCGTTCTTGTTCTTGTCCTTATCCATCTCGGCAAGCATTCGGTTGGAAGACACAAAGGCTATCTCCATGCCACTGAAAAAGGCTGAGAACAAAAGCGTAATCAATATGCCTATCACAAGATTTATTCCTACTTCCATATATTTTTGTCTGTTTCTGTCATGACATTAGTGCATCAGAGGGATGGTAGTAGCACGCTGCGGAGTGGCTCTCTGTCGAAGGTTTCCCTTCACCGAGTCGGGCTGCGAGCGCAAGGTATCGCTTGCTCCCGATCCTGTCATGTCGCTCTTCTCGAAACTACCCTTCGAGTTGCTCACATAATAACGCGTCATCTTCTCGTCGCTCCAGAAGTGCGTACCCTGCAAGGTACGCTCAGGCGTGATGAGTTTACTGAACACATGGCTCGACAGTTCGTGCTTATTCTCATCCCATGTAAGCTGCTCGCTCATAAAGCGCAAGCCGTCCTTGGTGAGAATTCTCACACGACCATAGAGTTTCCATATTCTGAGCTGGTCGAAATAATAAGCCGTGTCGCACTGTATATAACTGTTGATATGAAACTTGTCGTCGAACTGCTCCAGGAGTATGCCTTTGTCAAAAATCCATTGCGACGGATGCTTGTTGACATTCACCTCCCATCGCTCAGTAACAATGCGATACTTGATGACGCCAGAGTCGCTGATGAGTGTATTGACACCATAAGAAGTCATCATTGCCACGGAGTCGCGTGCCCTGATGGCAGGAGCCGTATGCTCCACCTGCTCCTGACATGCAGCCATCAGCAGGAGAGCGATAAGTCCATATATAAAATGCCTTGTTCTATACATTAATAATATATAAATAATTCAAGTTTCGCCGGAGGGGAGTCTTCTTCGGGAGTTTTTCTAAGGAGCTTTTTTAAGGAGTTAAGGAGTTAAGGAGTTAAAGGAGTTAAGACAACAGCTTTGTTTGCTTGACAATCAAACAATAAAGCATTTATACTCAAAACTTCTCGCAATTTCCAAAACTTCACTCTCTTTTCAAAACTTCTCGAAAGTTTTCAAAACCTTTCTCACTTCAGGAAATTCCTCTCACTTCAGAAAACGGTCTGATACATCTCTCATCTAACTTCGAGGCTTCCTGAAGTTTCCCGAACATTCCGAATTTTCCGAAAACAGCATTCAGCACAGAAATTCCGTACTGTTTACTGCATCTTCCACTTCTTGAACCAATCCTCGTTGAAGGTGAAGCCTATGTTGATGCGGAAAATATTCTCCTTGATAAGGTCCTTGGCAGAGCGTTTCACCCACTGACCGCTGATATTGAGGAATGAACGGCTGTTGTAGGAGTTGACGATAGGAATACCGAAACCGGCACTTACCGCAAATTCCTTGGGTCCGTCCTGTCCATTGATTTTCACGTAAGGAGTGGTGTAGCTCACACCGGCACGATACTGTACTCTCTGCAAGAAACGGCGGCTGTACTCGCCATAGCAGTACTGTGCACCGAGGTTGATCTTATGACGGTTGCTGTAGCAGCCGTCCTTCAGCACATAGTTTCTTCCGTCGAAGACAGGCGCCTTGAGGTCTTCCCACATCTGTAGAGTGTAGTCGAGACCCACTTTCCACTGTGCCGCATGATTCCACATCAATCCTGCTCCCACCATGTGAGGCAGTTCAAAAGCCTTGTCAATAGAAAAAGATGTGGTGTCGAGCGAGCCATCCATGGCATTTGTCTTCACCTGATACATATCGGCGCTGGCACCTAAATTATGCTTGGGCGAATAGGTAAGACCCAGTGTCACCCAGTCCTTCTTCGACACACGCTGCGTATACTGCACACCGAAGTCGAGCTTATAGCTTCCCACTCTTGCTGAATAGTTGCGCGAGAGCGAGTTGATATACGAATTGCTGTAGCTGTTGGTGACGGTACGGTTATACTTGCCCCACAGGTAAGAGATGTTGGCACCCACCGACAGTCCCTTCACTGGCATGTAGCCCAAACCCACGTAAGCCTGATGGAATCCCTCATCACCCTCATAGGTATTGGTGTAATAATCTTCCTTGGTTTCTTCGTTCACCCATCCTGACACAGAATAGTTATAGCCCACGTTGGAGAATGGCAGGATACCGAAACTCACACCCATGTGGCGGAAAGCACGGAAAGCAGCAACCACATAGTCCAAGTTGGCATTCTTGGCGTTCTTCTTCACGCCGTTCTCATTGAAGTTGCTGATCTGACCCGAGATGCCGGCATCGAAAAGGAATGTCAGCGAGTCGACCGAAGAATAAGAAGCCGGGTTGATATAATTTACCTGATTGTGCTCATGAAAGCCAAGTCCCACTCCATTCATACCTGCATTGAAACCAGAAGTCTGGTCGGACAATAAGCCCAACCCCCACTGACTGTATGGAGAATTCATGCCGCTCTGGGCATTCACTGCCAGAGCCAAGCTCATCATGAGAGCCGCCAAAAATAGTTTTTTCATCCTATGATAATTGTTCAAAATTATATTCAGAGTGCAAAAGTATTGAAAAAAATCGAGATAAAAGAAGGAAAATCCAAAATAATAAGGTATTTTTGCATCGTGAAACGTTTTAAATATAATTTTAGGTGCATTTTTGCCGTTTTGTTAATCATTTTAACGACTAAGGCTTCTGCACAACAGACGGAAGCACCCCAATGGGTCGACTCCGTGGATATTTCACTCCTGACCTGCGGACCAGGACAGGAGGTTTGGTCGTATTATGGACACACCGCTCTTCGCATAGAAGACCGTGCCCATGGCAGTGACGTGGCTGTCAACTGGGGCATGTTCTCCTTCAACCAGGACTTTTTTGTGCTGCGCTTCGTCTTCGGGCTCACCGACTATCAGATAGGCATCATCCCCATGGATCGTTTCATGGCGGAGTACTCCTACGAAGGCAGATGGGTAAGACAACAGCGCCTTGCCCTGACACGAAACGAGAAATGGAACATCCTTACTGCCGTGGAGAAGAACAACCAGGAGGAGAACCGCACCTACCGCTACAACTTCTTCTATGACAACTGCACCACACGTGCACGCAACATGATCATCGACCACTTGGCGACCAACTGCACCAACTTCGAGATCAAAACGACCCTCTCCACCTATCGTGAGGAGATTCACCGCCTGAACGCCCATCACCGTTGGGCACGCTTCGGAAACGACCTACTCCTGGGCTTCCGAGCCGACCGTGCAATAAACAAACAGGAATGGGAGTTCCTGCCCGACAACCTCTCCATGGACTTCGCAGTGGAAGCCCGTAAGGACACAGCCCAGCAGCCAATTCCGTCGACAACAGTTTATCCACAAGAACCAAGATACATCAAACTGGTAGACAGCACCTTCTATCTCATTTCACCCAAGGAAGTAGTGATGGCTGCAGATGCAGACAAGGAGAACTCTCAGACAGGAACTACTATAGCCGACGTCATCTCTCCTTTCGTGGCAGCGACAGGCATCTTGGTGATTGTTATCCTGCTCAGCCTCACGGAATGGCGCAGAAAGAAAAATTTCTGGTGGATTGACACAGCCCTGCTCGTACTTACCGGACTGCCAGGACTGATTCTCCTTGCCATGGTGTTCTCGCAACACCCCACCGTACAGATCAATTTCCAGACACTCATCCTCAACCCGCTGAACCTCATCTTCGTATGGAGCGTCACCAAGAAGATGCGTCAGCATCGTGTGCACTGGTATTACAACGTATGGGCAGCACTCATCGTCGTGGCACTTTTCCTGCAGATATGGCAGGACTACGCTGAGGGCATGGTCATTTTGGCATTATCTTTGCTCGTAAGAGTAGCAGTGAAGTCAACTCAACTCGACTTGCGAAGAAAATAGACTTCACGAAGAAATCAACCTCTCAAAGGAAAATCGTCAACACGAAGCCAACAAAGCTTCATAACAAAAAATAGAATGGTAAACAGATATATCACCGCCCTCTTGGTTGTCCTTGCGGCAACAGGCATGGAAGCGCAGACCTATCAGCAGGCACTGAGGTTTGCGCTCACCGATATATCCTACGATGAGTTCATCCAGCAGCCCGAGGCCAAAGCGCTCGAAGAAGACATTCTGAGCGTCATCAAGGCCATCAAGGAAGCATCCGAAGACCATCAGAAAGCACAACATCATTTCCCGTCGGCAATACAGAAAGCCGACACTTCTGCCAATCTGACAGAATCCAATCCTTATATTTGTTTTACTCCTCCCACAGAGCCCAAATATCAGGCTCCATACGGAAGTATTGTTATTCGCGGACCCGATTTTTAACATTTATCACCCAAAATGTTGCTGATTTACAGATATTATTTGTACCTTTGCAACCCTGAAAACAATAAAAATCAACGAATAATAATAAAAAACAATATATAAAATGAACTTTAACAAATTTCTGCAGTCATTGTTCGGCAACAAGTCTTCCCGCGACATGAAGCTCATCCAGCCTATCGTGGAGAAAGTAAAGGCCGAGTATCCTAACATCAAGGCCCTGAGCAATGACCAGCTTCGTGCAAAAACCAAGGAAATACAGCAGTATGTACAGAACGCCGGCAAGGCTCAGAGAGAGAAGATTGCCGAGCTGAAAGCCACTATCGAAGACACACCTATCGACCAGCGTGAAGATATCTTCAACCAGATAGACAAGTTGGAGAAAGAGGCACTCGACAACTACGAGGTTGCCCTCAACGAGGTGCTGCCTACAGCTTTCAGCATCGTGAAAGATACAGCCCGCCGATTCGCCGAGAACGAGGAGACTGTAGTCACAGCTACTGAGTTCGACCGCGAGCTGGCAGCCAATCCTGCCAACGACTTCATCACCATCGATGGCGACAATGCCATCTACCACAACCACTGGACAGCAGGCGGAAACGACCTGAAGTGGGAAATGGTTCACTACGACGTACAGCTCTTCGGTGGTACGGTGCTGCACCAGGGTAAGATTGCCGAGATGGCTACGGGAGAAGGTAAGACCCTCGTCGCTACACTGCCTGTGTTCCTCAACGCCCTCACTGGCAACGGTGTGCACGTGGTTACCGTGAACGACTATCTGGCCAAGCGTGACTCCGAGTGGATGGGCCCACTCTATATGTTCAACGGACTCTCTGTTGACTGTATCGACAAGCACCGTCCCAACTCCGACGCTCGTCGCAAGGCTTACATGGCCGACATCACCTTCGGTACCAACAACGAGTTTGGTTTCGACTACCTGCGCGACAACATGGCGACAAGTCCAGCCGACCTCGTACAGCGTCAGCACAACTACGCCATCGTCGATGAGGTCGACTCCGTGTTGATCGACGATGCCCGTACACCTCTTATTATATCAGGTCCTATTCCTAAGGGCGATGACCAGATGTTCGAGCAGTATCAGCCATTGGTAGAGCGCCTGTACGAGGTACAGCGCAAGCAGGCTACTGAGCTGCTCGCCGAGGCAAAGCAGAAGATTGGCGAAGGCACCAAGAACAAGGACGCCAAGATGCTCGAGGACGGATTCCTCGCCCTCTACCGTTCCTACAAGGCACTGCCTAAGAACAAGCCTCTCATCAAGTACCTCTCTGAAGAAGGTATCAAGGCAGGCATGCTCAAGACTGAGGAATACTACATGGCCAACAACAACCGTGAGATGCCAAAGGCCGTGGCTCCACTATACTTCGTCGTAGACGAGAAACTCAACTCTGCCGACCTCACCGACAAGGGAACCGAATGGCTCGCCAAGCAGGTGAACGACCGTGAGCTCTTCGTGCTGCCCGACATCGCCACAGAGATGAGCCAGCTCGAGGCACGCACCGACATCAGCGACCAGGAGCGTCTCGACATCAAGGACGAGATGATGGCTCACTACGGCGTACAGAGCGAGCGCGTTCACACCTTGCAGCAGCTCCTGAAGGCCTACACCATGTTCAACAAGGACGACGAATACGTCGTGATGGACGGCGAGGTGAAGATTGTCGACGAGCAGACAGGCCGTATCATGGAAGGCCGACGCTGGAGCGACGGCTTGCACCAGGCTATCGAGGCCAAGGAGCATGTCAAGGTAGAGGCTGCCACACAGACCTTTGCCACCATCACCCTGCAGAACTACTTCCGTATGTACCACAAGCTTTCGGGTATGACAGGTACTGCCAGCACCGAGGCCGGTGAGTTCTGGGACATCTATAAGCTCGACGTGGTAGAGATTCCTACCAACCGCCCAATCGCACGCCACGACCTCGACGACCGTGTCTACAAGACAGCCCGCGAGAAGTATCGTGCCGTTATCGACGAGATCGAGGAGATGCGCAATGCCGGTCGCCCAGTCTTGGTAGGTACAACATCTGTTGAGATTTCAGAATTGCTGAGCAAGATGCTCAAGATGCGCAATATTCCTCACAATGTGCTCAATGCCAAGCTCCACCAGCAGGAGGCTCAGATCGTAGCCGAGGCAGGACGCTCTACCAACGGCAAGGGTGCTGTCACCATCGCCACCAACATGGCAGGTCGTGGTACTGATATCAAGCTCACCCCAGAGGTGAAGGCAGCAGGCGGTCTTGCCATCATTGGTACCGAGCGCCATGAGAGCCGCCGTGTAGACCGCCAGTTGCGTGGTCGTGCCGGTCGTCAGGGCGACCCAGGCTCTTCTGTCTTCTATGTATCTTTGGAGGACAAACTGATGCGTCTCTTCGCCTCTGAGCGTATTGCCAAGGTGATGGACCGCTTGGGCTTCGAGGACGGCGAGCGTATCGAGAGTCCAATGATCAGCAAGAGCATCGAGCGTGCACAGCGCAAGGTGGAGGAGAACAACTTCGGTATCCGTAAGCACCTCCTGGAGTACGACGACGTGATGAACAAGCAGCGTACCGTGATTTACGAGAAGCGCCGCCACGCCTTGATGGGCGAGCGTATTGGTATGGATATCACCAACGTCATCTGGGACCGCGTGCTCTATATTATCAACAACAACGACTACGAGGGCGCCAAGGAGGACTTCCTCAAGATCCTGGCCATGGAGATTCCATTCACTGCCGAGGAGTTTGAGGGGATACAGCGTGAGGAACTTTGCGAGCGTGCCTTCCAGGAGGCCATGGCAAGCTTCAAGCGCAAGACCGAGCGCATCCAGGCCACAGCATGGCCTATCATCCAGCAGGTGTACGAGAACCAGGGCGCTATGTACGAGCGCATCATGGTGCCTATCACCGACGGCAAGCGCATGTACAACATTCCTTGCAACCTCAAGGAGGCTTACGACACCGAGGCCAAGAGCGTGGTAAAGCAGTGGGAGAAAGTCATCATGCTCCATATCATCGACGACGACTGGAAGGAGAACCTGCGCCAGCTCGACGAGTTGCGCCACTCTGTACAGAACGCCAGCTACGAGCAGAAAGACCCATTGCTCATCTTCAAGCTTGAGAGTGTGAAGCTCTGGGACTCTATGATTAACGAGATGAACGACCGCATCGCCAGCATTCTGATGCGCGGACAGATTCCTGTCATGGAGCAGGAACAGCCCGTACAGGAGGCTGCACCCGAGCATCGCCCACAGCAGAACTACGTAGAGCAGAAGGTGGACATCGACGCTGAGCGCGAGCGTGCCGAGCGTGCCGCACAGCAGGCTGCTGCCCATCACGACACACGCGAGGGCGCACAGCAGGTCAACCACACTCCTTACCGTGCAGAGCGCATGCCTCGCCCCAACGATCCATGTCCTTGCGGCAGCGGCAAGAAGTTCAAGAACTGCCACGGCAGAAACCTGTAACTCAACTTTCGCAAATAAGGAAGTCAGAGAACTTACTAAAGTTCTATAATCATAAATAATGAGAAAATACCTATATTTGATGACAGGCTCATCATTTATGGGTATTTTTTTCGCGTTAATAAGGCATCAATATACAGTTGCCGAGATATTTTTGTATTTTTGCAGTTCAAACGACACAACACGACGTGGCACACTGTTTGCATGCCACGCACGATAACAGAAAAAAGAAGAAAAGGAGATAAAAAATATGAAATTATCCGAACTCAACACAGGCGAAAGCGGCGTCATCGTCAAGGTTTCAGGACACGGTGGCTTCCGCAAAAGAATCATCGAGATGGGATTCATCAAGGGCAAGAAGGTGGACGTACTGCTCAATGCCCCACTGCAAGACCCTGTAAAGTACAAAATCATGGGCTACGAGGTGTCGTTGAGACACAGCGAGGCCGACCACATTGAGGTGGTTTCGGTCAACGAGGCCAAGAAAGACAAACAACTCAAACACGCTGACGAGGAAGAACGCGAACAGGTCATCAACTCGCAGGCTGTCGACTCTGAGGACCCCGACGAGCAGGCACTGGGCGACAAGATGCTCGTGGCTGAACAGGAGGCCGACCGTCTGCACCATGTCATCAACGTGGCGCTCATCGGCAACCCCAACTGCGGAAAGACTTCCCTCTTCAACTTCGCCTCGGGCGCACACGAACGTGTGGGCAACTACAGCGGTGTCACCGTCGACGCCAAGGTGGGCGAAGCCGAATACAACGGCTATCACTTCAACCTTGTCGACCTGCCTGGTACCTATTCGCTCTCAGCCTACTCGCCCGAGGAACTCTATGTGCGCAAGCAGCTCATCGAGCACACACCCGATATCGTCATCAACGTCATCGACACCAGCAACCTGGAGCGCAACCTCTATCTCACCACTCAGCTCATCGATATGCACATCCGCATGGTGTGCGCTCTCAATATGTTCGACGAGACCGAGAAACGAGGCGACAACATCGACTACGACAAGTTGGGCGAACTCTTCGGAATACCTATGGTTCCTACCGTCTTCAAGAACGGCAGAGGCGTAGACCAGCTCTTCGACACCATCATCGAAATGTACGAGGGACGCGAAGGCTCCAATGCCCACTATCGCCACATCCACATTAACCACGGACACGAGATAGAACACGGCATCGAGCACATACAGGAATATCTGAAGGCCGATGACAGCATCCGCCAGCGCTACTCCACCCGATATCTCTCCATCAAACTACTCGAGAACGACAAGCATGCCGAGGAATATGTGAGCCACCTCAAGTCGGCAAAGGAAATCTTCGCCGCACGCGACGAGGCTGCACGACGCGTCAAGGAGGAAACCATGGAAGACAGCGAGACTGCCATCATGGACGCCAAGTACGGCTTCATACACGGAGCCTTGCAGGAGGCTGGCTACGAAACGGGAAAGGCCAAAGACACCTATCAGGTGACGCATCTCATCGACCGCATCCTTACCAACAAATACGTGGGATTTCCCATCTTCGTACTGCTCCTGTTCATTATGTTCTCAGCCACCTTCGTCCTGGGCGAGGTGCCTAAGGGATGGATTGAGGACGGAGTGGCTTGGTTGGAAACAGTCATCAGCACCAGCATGCCCGACGGACCAGTAAAAGACATGCTCGTCGATGGAGTCATCGGAGGCGTGGGAGCCGTCATCGTCTTCCTGCCGCAGATTCTCATCCTCTACTTCTTCATCTCCTACATGGAGGACTCTGGCTATATGGCACGTGCTGCCTTCATCATGGACAAGTTGATGCACAAGATGGGACTTCACGGCAAGTCGTTCATCCCACTCATCATGGGCTTTGGCTGCAATGTGCCAGCCGTCATGGCGACGCGCACCATCGAGAGCCATCGCTCGCGACTCATCACCATGCTCATCCTGCCACTGATGAGCTGTTCGGCGCGTCTGCCTATCTACATCATGGTGATAGGAACCTTCTTCGCCCTGCAGTATCGCTCGCTCATCATGGTGTCGCTCTATCTCATCGGCATCCTGCTTGCCGTCATACTGAGCCGCGTGCTCTCCAGCTTCGTCATCAAGGGCGAGGACACGCCTTTCGTCATGGAGCTGCCACCCTACCGCTTCCCTACCTGGAAAGCCATAGGCCGACACACCTGGGAGAAAGGCAAGCAGTACCTGAAGAAGATGGGTGGAATCATCCTCGTGGCAAGCATCATCGTGTGGGCGCTGGGATACTTCCCCCACAACGAAGAGTTGGAACAGCAACAACAGCAGGAACAGAGCTACATCGGAAGAATAGGCAAGACCATTGAGCCTGTCTTCACACCTCAGGGCTTCGACTGGAAACTCGACGTAGGACTCATCTCTGGCGTGGGAGCCAAGGAGATCGTGGCGTCCACCATGGGCGTGCTCTACAGCAACAACGACAGCTTTGGCGACGACAGCGACTACAACGACGAGGACGGCAAATACGAGGTACTGAAGAAGCAGATGACTGCCGACCTGCAGAAGACCTACGGCTACAGTGATGCCGAGGCTGCCCATAAAGCGAGCCTCACCGCCTATTGCTTCCTCCTCTTCGTACTGATCTACTTCCCCTGCATAGCCACCATCGCGGCTATCAAGGGCGAGACGGGCAGTTGGAAATGGGCTGGTTTTGCCGCTGGCTACACCACGCTATTAGCATGGGTAATATCAGCTCTGGTCTTCCAGATAGGAAATTTATTTATATAAAATAAAAACATACCCCCTGCCCCAAAAACTCTGCTTGCCGACGTATGAATTTATGCGTGGGCACGCAGGATTTTTTGCGTGGGCACGCAAAAATAAAAGCCCTTAGACCTCATCATGGAAGTCTAACGGCTTTTTTTCATTGCGCTCGTTTGCATTATCTTTGTCTGCAAATTGTAAGAATATCATATGGAATATCTGACGCTAACAAATAGCACCGAAATCATTAGGATTGCTTCCGAGGACATTGTTTTCATCAAAGGTGATGGAAACTATTCCGACATATACCTATCCAATGGCAAAGCGGAGAACGTTACTTACCAACTGCATGGTCTGATGGACAAATTAGAAAAATTCACTTATTGTCCCTTCCATCGAGTTGGCAAGAGCCTCATCGTCAACAAAGACTATATCTTCAAAGTAAATCCAGGACTTCAAAAGCTCATTTTGGCAAGCAGCAACCTATACGATGACATCCATATCAAGGCATCAAAAGAGGCCCTCAAGGAACTGAAAGACAAATTAGAAAAGGAAGGAGGCGAAGCATGAGAAAGAAATTTCCAACAAAGAAAGGCATTATCTTCGTGGATGATGACTCCAACGTGATAGTAGAAAGACCTGCATCCATACAACGGCCACACAAATGGAGAGACATTATCATAGGTGTGCTCGTATCCATCACCCTTTGCATCATGGGCTTGGGCGGATGGCGACTCTATAATTACTATTATAATATAGGTGTACCTGTATCGGTAACGCCCGAAGAGAACATTCAGAAACTGGCTGCCCGTCACAAAGGCGGCAAGCCTGCCATCACGTTATCTTCCGATTCCATCCTGGGCGTAGCGCTCAACATGTATCGTCTAGAAAATCTGCAAGCCGAAATTTCCTTGGTAGAACCTGATACCACCGACATGAGTGTATGGATGTACAGCCGAAGTGCCGACCACACCAGCACCAACGAATATCTGGGCAGTCTGGT
>ERZ1026878.34-NODE-34-length-106894-cov-14.448778_pt1 | contig 106894 bp, 85 predicted proteins | sample MGYA00380169_ERZ1026878 | MGnify/ENA primary metagenome ERZ1026878 (study PRJEB33269, sample SAMEA4719805) | human gut metagenome | biome: human-associated habitat; feature: organic feature; material: feces | place: Cameroon | collected 2013-10 ...
CTTTTAATTATCCCGACGCGAGACGCGTCGCCCCCATTAGTGCTTGCGTTTTTTTGCAGCGCGTTTCAGGCAACTTAAAATGCAACAAAAACGCTCGCGCCTTTGATACTGATTTTGAACACCCTGCCTGAAAGGGCAAAAGCATTATAACGTGCTTTGGACTTTTACCGGACTCCAAGACATCTCAAAAAAAAGGCTGTATGCAATTTACAATGCATACAGCCTTAATTTATTCTACAAAGTTAAACGCTAACTTAGTTGGGGAATTCTGGAGTTGTACCGAAATCCTTGTAACCCGAATTGTAAAGGTCGGGAGAGTTTGAAATGTCCTCTACCATGCCTTCGGGCATAGCCTTGAGCGTACCATCAGCAACAAGTGCGTCCATATCATTCTTGAATTCTTCGTACATTTCAGGAGTAAATACGCTGAAGTAGTTGCCATAGTCACCAATATAGATAGCAATTGTACGTAAAAAGCCCCAACGTTCAAAATACGGTAAGAGGTTGTAACCAGAAATACGAGATACCTTGCGAATGTAGTTAAGAACGAAAGGCATGGTGTTACCCGCAGGGTTACTGCTCTTTGTAATGTAACCCTTCGTTATCCAACAACTGTTAGGATACTTGGCTGCAAACACCGCATATTTACCATTCTTGTTATTGTTCTGAGCAGAAGCAAGTGCTTCGTACTTGTCAAGACCGTCCTGCTTTTCAACTACCGAACCATTCTCATTATCATTCTGGCGAAGTGCTTCATACCAATCTGGTGCAAAGTCAGGTTTGCCGTGCGTAGTGAAGTAATTGTAAAGCATGACGAAAGGACAAAGAACCTCACCTACTCCAACCTCTACATTATGAAGAGCCTTACCAGGAGTCTTTGAATAATCTGCAACGATAGAGTCCTTCATTGTCTCGCAGAAAGCGCGCAAAGCCTCGTTAGGCTGAGTACTTCTCTTCTCATATGCAAGATGACGCTTTCCGCTGTAACGCGAACCCCTTTGCCCACTTGTAGCTGTTTCAATATCAGTGTAATCAGCATCTACGAAATGTCTGCGAGCAGCTACCCAATTGTTAATCTTTTCTGATGAGTGATAACCCATCTTCATGATATTGTAGTACGAGTTCATGTTGTTAGTAACTTCACCCATACCACCCCAACAGAAGTAAGGGTGCATTTGGTGCTGATGTCCCCACTCGTGAGAAAGGCCCCAAATAGCGTCATCGTCATTGTGAACAAGCGTATTGCAATCGAGCACGCGTGATTCCTGATCATGATGGAACGACACGCCGAAACCACCCTGGAACATATAGTAGGTGTAGTTAGTATAAGCCATCGTACGGTTGTCGGGCAGGCTGTTATACTTGGTAAAGCCGAGCAAATCGTGCTCCCACTGAATGAGCGAGTCAAGCACATTCATATACTGGCGGTAACCAAGCACGCGTTCCTCCTTGGGGTCCTTCGGGTCTTTCTTTGTAGCACGGCAGTAGTCGTGCAAGCCCTTTGATGTCCATACCGAGTGGACCTTCTTGCCGAGCACGTCCATACAAACATTGACAGCCTTGCCCGTGAGTTCATACATTTCCTCATTAGTCTTGTCCGGGCTCAAATAGCCATTGATTTGGCCATCGATAAAGTGTACCTTGATAGCCGGCTGCAATTCAGGGTTGGCATCAGCATAATAGCATACATAAGCCAAGCCGTCATAGTCGTAAGTGTAATCAATGGTGTTAAGACCATTCTTTACATTGTAAGTAAAACTTTGCGGATTACCACCATCAAAGTTGCTACCATCCTTACCAACATACCAAGCGGTAATAGTTATGGGCACAGTCTGTCCGTCGGGCAAACCTGATACAGCTACTACCTGCTTACCTTTAGTGATGTTGATACCTGTAACACCCTGGCGTTGGTCATACAATTTACCTGGTGCATTCCAGAGAGCAGACTGAACCGTTGGATTCAACTTAGCAGTGTAAGTCTGCACGCGGCAAGTTTCATCGTATGTGTTATTCAGAATCTTTGTAGCCAATCCACGATAATACTCATTGCTAATCTTTGAGTTAATCATGTCCTGGGTCACACCTTCTTTCAAAGTAGAAAGCGACTGATCCGTAAAGAGAGAAAAGATATCGTCTGACGGTATTTCGGTGGCACCCTCATTTTTGCTCTGAGTGATAGTGAGGGTCTCTTTCAGCTCCTTCTCCTCATTAACAAACGTGACACGGCCAACGCGCTTAAAGTTACTTTCGTTATATGCAACATGAATATAAACCGAGCCATCGGCAGCCTTACGCACCGACAACCAGTCAGCATCAGTTGACACTGTGTAGTCCACATTGCTTGTTATGTCATAGCAAAGCGTACGTTCAAGATAGCTGATAGACTGGCTATGAGGAGCTACAATGACGGGATAAGCATCGCTTGACAACTTGACCTGTGCCATAGCTGGCTGATAAGCAGTACCAGCGAAAGCCAATGCAGCACAAGCAAAAATTTGTTGTATGTAGTTCATTTAATTGTCAATTTATTTAGTGAATTGTATTAAAGGATTACTTTAGTACCATTTACGAGGTATACACCTGTTACAAGCTGAATGTCCTGAGTACCTTCAACTGTACCCTGCCACATCAACTGACCAGCCGTGTTGTAAACCTTTACGCTCTGAGGACGCGAAGCAGTGAGAGTGAGCACGCCGCTACCCGCCTTAATATCAAGACCATTGGCAACAGTAGTCACATTGTTTATACCTGTGAGCACTTCATCTTCACTGTTAGCCACAACAAAGTGGGTTGTCTGCTGCTTCAAGTCAGGGTAATCAGAATTTGTAAACTCAACGTACACCTCTCTGAAAGGCTTTTTGAATGCCACAAGGCCCTTATAGATAGCTGCAATCTTAATGTACATATCAGACTTGGCTATGTCGCTCACTTCGCCATTTTCGTCAACCGACTTGTAAGTATAGCTTGCTGAGTTATCTTCTACCAACTCCTGAATATTAAGCACATAGGGGAGCTTGAGTGTGTTGTAATCAGAAGCTTTTTCACAAGTGAGCAAATAATAAACCCACTCGCCCTTGTCGTTACGCACGCGCTTCAACTTGCTCGTAATATCGATGTCGCTCTGCTGATTAGCATAAGACAAGTACTTAACTTGTCCGTCCTTCGGCAACGAATTGAACGAAAGTTTGTTATTGTCGCAAGTGTAAGCGTAAAAGTTTGTGCTGGGCAAGTTTACAGTCTTGAGTTGGTTGTTCTCAACGGCCAGATAATCAAGATTGTCTGCATTTTCCACATTCAACTTTGACAATTTGTTGTTCTCGGCAAACACGTCGCGCAATGAAGGCATTGTACCGTTGATTGTCATCGAACTTACCGCACTATTGCCACACATGATAACAGAGATGGCATTTGAAGTAGTAGCCACAGACTTTACAGATGTTTCGGCACATTTCAACACATCGAGGTTGGTGTTGGAGTTGAGGTTAACTCCGGTGTAAGCATTACCACTGATGTTCAAGTGCTGCAAAGTACTGCTCTTGTAAGTAAACGTGCCAGTCAAATCATTGCCCGACAAGTTAACTGTTTCGAGCACAGGTGTTGCGGCAAGACTGATTGAAGACAACTTATTGTTTGCACAATTCAAGTCGGTAAGCAGTTTGCAACCACCGAGATCGAGTGTTGTCAATGCATTGTTCTGGCAGTAAAGAGAGCGCAAATTGGGAGCTGCAGACAGGTCGATTGCCGTCAAGCCCAAATTGTCGCAAATAAGAGTTTGTAACTTTGCAGGGCTCTTAATGGTAATGGTTGAACCTCCCAAAGTGCCAGTGAGGGTCAAACCAGTCGTCCCTGTATTTTCGACAGCAACGGGTGTACCTGTACCCCAATCAACTGTCACACCATCTGCATTGTTTATCTGCAGTGAAACAGTCTCGCCTGCTGTCTTGCTGGTAGTAAGTTTTACCACATCGTCTGCCATGGCAGGCGAAATGGCCAGCATACCTGCTGCCAGCAAAGAAACAAAGAGTTTGTTTTTTTTCATAGAAAGTATAAATGTTTGTAGATGTCTGTTCCATGCACCGCCGTATTTGCTCCCCGTTTAACGAATAAAGAAGCCACAAACGACAGCGCACAATTCGTGTAATGTCAGATTCATCAGCAAAGTTGCAGAAAAGTATTTAAGTACACAAATATTTGCCCTTTCTTTTGAAATATTGCGAGTTAATTATACTGAATTGTGCTCAAAAAACGCACATCGCCACCTAATATTAGTATGACTTATGCAACAAGCACCTTGCAAAACAAAGCGGACCTTCTCACCTTACAAAAATAAGCTACACGCAATATAGACCCATTCAAAGTTGCCTCCCTCATATTCATGTTTGAAGCCATAATTTTTACATTAACGAATACAAACCATGAAAAGGTAGCACAAACGACAAAAGTTAATCGGCAAGCAGACAATTAGCCGAACAAGTAAGTTGCCGTACCCGAGCCATAGTAATGGGGACACACACCTCCCATACAGCACTTTTTGCGCAAACTGTCTACACTCTGCACTTTTGTCTACACTCTCATTGATTTTCAGCAACTTACGCAGTGCATATAAGCCCGTTTTTTATATGCACTACCGTTTACACTCTACACTTTTGTCTGCACTCTCTACACTATCTGCACAGCTTCGTCCGCACAGGTGCAGCACACACCCATACCACTACGACATAACGACATAGGGAGGGCGTGAAAATTGTCGGAGGGACAGAAAAACCGCTCTCCCTATGTCCGCCATACGCTCCCCCTATGACGTAAAAATGCACTGCCGCCTGCAACGAGTGCAGACGGCAGTGCATATAAAAATCAGACTTATCTACACGCTTTTTGTCATTGAATATCAATTACTTTTACACACAAAGTGCAGAGTGCAGACAAAACAGTAAAAAACATCTTAATAGTTGAACACACCTACCTTTCGCCCACCGGCACATAGTCGCGGATATCGGCCACGCAACGATATGCAGGACGAATAATGCGGCGACCAACAAAGCCGAGTTCCTCATTACGGTGTGCACACCAACCCACTATACGAGCCATGGCAAAAAGCGGGGTATAAATTTCGATGGGCAACCCTATCAGGTCGTACACAAAGCCTGAATAGAAATCGACATTAGCACAAAGTTTCTTGGCTGTACCTTTTATGTCGTAAACAGCCTCAACAGCCAATTTCTCAATGCGCTCCATGAACTCAAACTCTTCCATGCGGCCTTTTTCCTCAGCCAGTTTGCGCGCCATCTCTTTGAGCAGGACTGCGCGCGGGTCGGAAAGGGTGTACACGGCATGACCTATGCCATAAATCAAACCGGTACAGTCGTAGGCTTCTTTCTTGACTATTTTGTGCAGATAGCGGCTTATTTCGGCTTCGTCGTCCCAATGTCTGATGTTTTGCTTGAGATGCTCTATCATGTGGTGAACCCGAATATTGGCTCCACCATGTTTAGGGCCTTTGAGCGAACCTATGCCTGCGGCTATTGATGAGTAGGTGTCGGTACACGTTGAAGAGGTGACGCGCACTGTAAATGTAGAATTATTACCACCACCATGTTCTGCCTGCAATATCAAGAGCAGGTCGAGCGTACGTGCATCAAGCGGTGTATAATGATTGCCCAACAACATGTACAGGAAGTTCTCTGCCAACGAGAAGCCTTCCTTGGGGTGGCGGATATGCAGCGAACGCCCGAGAGCCTTATGTCGCAACATATTATATGCATAGGCTATTATAGTAGGGAACTTTGAAATAAGCTCGACACTCTGACGCATGAGATTTTCGCGCGAAATGTCGTCAGGATTGGCATCGTAGGTGTACAATTCGAGCACACTACGGGCCAATATATTCATTATGTCATTGCCTTCAAGCTCTACAATGTTCAAAGTAGTTTTTGACATCAATGACATGTTATCTACCAAGAGGTGGCGGAACTGCTCAAGCTCTTCACTGTCAGGCAAACGCCCCGACAAGAGCAGATAGGCTATCTCTTCATATCCAAAACGCTGCTCGTGCAACACAGCGTGCACAAGGTCTGACACCTCATAGCCTCTGAAGTAGAGTTTACCCTCGATTGGGCGCAAGCCATCTGCTGTACGCTCGTAACCCACCACATTACCAATATTGGTTAATCCGACAAGTACGCCTGTACCATCCTCATTACGCAAGCCACGCTTTACGTCGAGTTTACGGAAAAGGTCTGCATCAATTTTGACGCACCCCTTCATGTTGTCAGCCAATTTATATATGAGGTATTCTTCTTTCTTATTTATTGTCATAGCCAATTAATTATTTGGTTATTACATCACACAGTGCATCTGCAAATTCCTTTGTGCCGAGAGGTTTGCCATTATCCATAAAACGTGCCAAATCGGCAGTAGCATAACCATCACCAAAGAGCGTTTCGAGCGCGGCAGTCACCAATTTTGCAGCCTCGGTCCAACCCAGATGCTCAAGCATCATCACGCCCGAAAGTATCAACGAGCAAGGATTGGCCTGATTGGTGCCCGCAAGGTCGGGAGCCGTGCCATGAGTGGCTTCGAATACAGCCCTACCCTGCTCATAATTAATATTGGCACCCGGCGAAATGCCTATGCCGCCAACCTGTGCCGCCAACATGTCTGATACGTAGTCACCATTCAAATTCATAGTGGCTATCACATCGTAGGCTTCGGGTTTGAGCAGCGCGTTTTGCAAGAAAGCATCACAGATGCAGTCGTCCATGCGCACATTGCCGCCAAAGCATTCGTCGTTCACTTCGTAGCCCCAATTTTTGAAACCACCCTCGGTAAACTTCATGATATTGCCCTTGTGCACCAATGTGACATGATTGGAGCCTTGGCTCTGTGCATACTGGCAAGCAGCCTTGACAAGACGTTTGGAACCCTCAATAGAAACAGGCTTTACACCAAACGCTGAAGTCTCGGGGAAACGCACCTTGGTTACGCCCATTTCATCGTGAAGGAATTCGTAAAAATGACGTGCCTCACGCGAACAAGCCTTCCACTCTATGCCAGCATAGATGTCCTCTGTATTTTCACGAAATACAACCATGTTGACCTTTTCGGGGTGTTTCACCGGCGATTCAATGCCCTTAAACCACCGCACCGGACGCAGACATACATAGAGGTCAAGCCCCTGGCGCATGGCCACATTAAGCGAACGTATGCCGCCACCTACGGGGGTGGTAAGAGGCCCCTTTATGCCTATATGATAATCGGCAAAGTCCTTCAGTGTGTCGTCGGGCAGATAAGTGCCCAACGTATCAAAGGCGTGCTGCCCTGCCTGCACCTCTTTCCAAACAATGCTTCTTTCTGCACCATAAGCCACTTGTACAGCTTTATCTATAACCTGCTGCATGGCCGGAGTAATTTCGGCACCAATACCATCACCTGTTATAAATGGTATGGCCACATGGGCTGGCACTGTGAGCGTACCATCAGATGCAACCTGTATTTTGTTGTCAGTCATTTTGTTCAATTATTATGTGAGACGTAATTCTTATCCTTTTCAAGTTCAGACACCAACAACGTGAGTAGAGCAAGCAGCATGGACTGTGTCTTACAAAACCGTCCGATTACGATTGTTCGTGCTGAAAAACATCATGGGTTATTACGAGGCCGCCAGAGCCGAACCAGCCTTGAACCATGCTATTTGCAAATTGTTATAGGTGTGATTTGCCCAAATGGCGTCGGTTCCTCCATTGGCATGATGTATGTCTATTTGCACTTGTTTGCCCACTGCCAACGAGCTGCATTTCACTGTGAACGCATCACCCTCTTTAACCTTTTCATAATCGGCAGGGTTGGCAAAAGTCAGTGCCAATACGCCTTGTTTCTTGAGATTTGTTTCGTGTATACGGGCAAAACTCTTTACCAACACGACCTTAACGCCAAGATAGCGTGGCTCCATGGCAGCATGCTCACGACTTGAGCCTTCGCCATAATTATCCTCGGCCACGATGACGCTGCCACCTTTTGTGTCGCGGTAATGTGCTGCAGCCTGCCACACTTCACTGTCCTGCCCCGTTGTCAAATCTTTCACACAACCGGTCTCGCCCGTAAAAGCATTGACTGCGCCAAGCAGCATGTTGCGCGAAATATTCTGCAAATGACCACGGTAACGCAACCAAGGGCCTGCCATTGATATATGATCGGTAGTGCATTTGCCCTTTACCTTTATCAGCAATGGCAACTGTTGGAAGTCTTCGCCATTCCAAGCAGCAAATGGCTGCAAGCGCTGCAAACGTTCGCTGTCTGGTTTAATTTCAACCTCAACTGACGCATCGGGTTGTATGTTGTATGCGGGTTTAATAGCCTGCACGCACGCTGCATCTGAGGCATAGCCATTGGCAGGCAAGGCCTCACCTTGCGGCATGCAGCAATTTATCTCTGGCATGAAAGAGGGGTGTTTGGTCAAATCACCCGTAAAGGCATATCCTACGGCCGTTTCGGGCGAGGCCACAAACGCGTATGTATTGGGATTGCCATCGGCACGCTTAGCGAAATTGCGATTAAAACTGGTAACGATGCTGTTTGAGCGCTCAGGATGCGGATTTTCGCGTTTCCATTGGCCGATACAAGGACCGCAGGCGTTTGTCATAATGGTGGCACCGGCCTTGACGAACACATCAAGAATGCCATCACGCTCTGCTGTAGTGCGCACGAGCTCTGAACCCGGACACACTATAAGCTGCGACTTCAAGGCGTGCCCAGCTGCGAGCATGGACTTGACAACCGATGCCGCACGTGCCATATCCTGATACGAAGAATTGGTGCATGAACCAATCAAGCACACATCTACCTGTTGAGGCAAATTTTCATTCTTTACCTTGGCAGCCATTTCCGACACTTGGCAAGCCGCATCGGGAGTAAACGGCCCATTAACGTAAGGTGTCAATTCGTCAAGATTTATGGTAATGCACTGGTCGTAGTACTGTTCGGGATTTGCCTCCACCTCTGCATCTGCACGCAAGTCCATTGCCACTTCATCAGCCAATTCGGCCACGTCTGCACGTCCTGTACACTTGAGGTAAGCGGCCATTTGCGCATCATAAGCAAACATTGAAGTAGTTGCACCAACCTCGGCCCCCATATTGCAAATGGTGGCCTTGCCCGTGGCGGGAATTGTGGCCGCTCCAGGACCAAAGTATTCTATAATGGCATTGGTCGCGCCCTTTGTGGTGAGTTTACCAGCCAGATATAAGATAACATCCTTTGGCGATGTCCAACCAGAGAGTTTGCCTGTCAACTTTACACCTATCAGTCGAGGGACTTTCAACTCCCATGGCGTGCCTACCATCACATCTACAGCATCAGCACCGCCCACTCCAATGGCTGCCATGCCAAGTCCACCGGCATTGGGTGTGTGTGAGTCGGTTCCAACCATCATACCGCCAGGGAATGCATAGTTTTCGAGTACTACCTGATGTATGATGCCAGCACCAGGCCCCCAAAAGCCCATACCATAGCGCTTGGCCGCCGACTGCAAAAAGTTGTACACCTCACTGTTTACCTTGCGAGCTGTTGGCAAATCGACTTCACTCCCCTTATAGGCTTGTATCAAATGATCGCAATGAACGGTGCTTGGCACTACAGTTTGCGCCCGGCCAGCATTCATGAATTGAAGTATGGCCATCTGTGCCGTGGCATCTTGCATGCACACTCTGTTAGGCTGAAAGGTCGCATAATCTGTGCCGCGACTATAATCATAATTGTCCGCATCGGAACTTGCATGCGAAAAAAGCACCTTTTCGGCATAAGTTAGCGGACGGCCAACTTTTGAACGTATCATATTTACCTTCTGTGCGTATGAAGCATAGAAGTCTTTGATCATGTTGATGTCGTATGTCATAGATTGATTTGTTTAGTCACTTTGTATCATTATTCACAAACACGCTTACATTCGGCGCGTCACATGGGCAAAGATACAACATTTTGTTTGTATAACGGCTATAATTATTACATAAATAATCATCAAAGCGCATTAAACTCCCAAATTAACAAGTTTGAAGCACGCCCAAACAGCCTTGCGAATACGTTAATTGCCCCACACAGTTTTTGATTATAACACGCTTTCTTGTAAATTTGCATACCGAATTAAATACTTCCCAATATCATGTACTATATATCAAAGCGCATTGAAATAGCCTTTGCTCACCAATTACACTTGACATATGAGAGTAAATGCCAAAACCTGCACGGACATAACGGCATTGTCACCATATATTGTTGTGCTGAAACGCTTGACGAGAATGGCATGGTGATTGACTTCAGTCATGTTAAACGGCAAATTAAAGAAAAGATGGACCACCAACTTCTCAACAACCTTTTTGACTTTAACCCTACTGCTGAGAATTTGGCTCACTGGATTTGCAACGAGGTGCCTAAATGCTATAAGGTCACGTTTCAAGAATCAGAGGGAAACGTTGCATGTTACATTAAACCAGGATTTGAATCGGCTCCTTTTTAAGCCATGTTCAAAGTTCCTGTTGTAAAAAGATGCTTCATAAGACACACATGAGGATTAACGAGATATTTTATTCATTACAAGGCGAGGGCTTCTTTACCGGAACGCCCACTGTGTTCATACGCTTTTCGGGGTGCAACTTGAAGTGTCCTTTCTGTGACACGAACCATCAGCATGGACAAGAAATGAGTGAAGACGAGATAGCCGGCGAAGCTGCAAAATACCCAGCCAAGCATGTTGTAATTACAGGCGGCGAACCCTCACTGCAACTCACAGCAAGTCTGATAGACAAATTGCACGAATGCGGCAAGTTTGTGGCAATCGAAACAAATGGTACGCACAACATACCCGAAAACATTGACTGGATTACGCTATCGCCAAAGGACACTTTTGTGAACGCGAGCACTGCAAAAGTGATTATCAAGCATTGTAACGAATTAAAATTAGTGTACAACGGAATGCAACCTGCCCCCTACCCAACTGTACATTCCGACCACTATTTTTTACAACCTTGTGACACAGGAGACAGCCTGCGCAACAAGCAACTAATTAAAGACGCCATCGAATTTTGCAAAGCAAACCCCCAATGGCGTTTATCCCTTCAGACGCACAAAATTTTGGATATCAGATAAACGTGTTACGGGCAACAAATAGCAAATAAAATGTCACGTGCTATGAGTTGCCTCCCACAAAAAACATACTTTATTGTTTATCTGACTTACAATCCTTAGCGGTGGCCTGTTTGCGCAGTTGGTATGTATTGTACAAATTATGCCAAATGCTATAAAAACCACCTGCAATGGAGGTTACGGGATTGAGAAACGTATACCCCAACCAAATGGCAAAGACCGTATTTTTTTGCCCCAAAGCCTGACAACTACTTACAGGGGTTTGATAGTGTCGGCCTATCAAACGCCCTAACCCAAATTGTAAAGCACAACAAACTAATGACACCACAGCTATGGCAAAGAGCTCGCCAAACGAATGATTGGTATGTACTATACTACGCACCGTAACTGCTATGGCTATGCCTAAGGCCACAGCCCACAAATAAAAAGCAAGGTCATGGAATGACGTCAGCAACTTGTGCAAACGCGGCAAAAAGAGTCTTACAAGTTGCGCAGCTATAAGCGGACATATAAGCAACGGGAATACCTTGGCCATTATCTGCCAAAAATACTGCAGAAAGCCCAAATCTGATGAATGATGGTTGATTAAAGGCACGAAAATTGGCACAACTAAGGCTACCATGAGATTGATTAGCAATGTATACATGGTTATGTCTGCCCCATCACCTTTCAATTTCAATGTAACGACCGATGCCGAAGTAGCCGTCGGGCATATCAAACACAATGCTGCAGCCTCGAGCACGACACCACATTTAATGTGCGGGAATAAATAAAGCGACAAACATATTGCAGCAAAACTGGCTATTTGTATGAGCAGCAGCCACAGATGCGACACCCTTGGACGCAAATCGCGCACATCAATTTTACAAAACGATAAGAACAGCATTGAAAATATCAGCAGCGGTTGCACTATCGACACAACCGGCATAGCATAAGGTTTTGTAAACTGAAGATAAGGACAATTTGAATAGGCGAAATAAGCCAACGCCCCTGCCGTGATAGCCACGGGCAAAGTCCAATTTTTCAAAAAACGTACCACTGCATTCATACCTTCGTACATTTTATATATTATAGGCGTACTTTCAACAATGAGCCACAGGAACAACTTATGATATGGCTGAGAAATTGATTTGCGTCTTTTTTAACCGGGCTAACTGTGCCCATACCACCTCATTTTGTGGCAAATTATGATGAGGGTCACCTGCCAGCACTTGCGAGGCAGCCTCACGTGCTACCTCAAGCAACTCTTGATCTTTGACAATGTTGGCTATTTTAAGGTCAAAAGGCATTCCACTCTGCGCCGTTCCTTCGATATCACCAGGACCACGCAATTTCATGTCTTCCTCTGCTATCACAAAACCATCTGTACTGTCAACCATCACACGCATACGGCGACTTGATGTATCACTTAGATTGTCCTTGGTCATCAGTATACAGTACGATTGTTCCGCACCACGACCAACACGGCCACGCAACTGGTGCAGCTGAGCCAGACCGAACCGTTCAGCATTTTCAATCACCATGACAGAAGCATTGGGCACATTCACCCCAACCTCGATAACCGTTGTAGACACCAATATGTGGATATCGCCCTTTTTGAACGCCCTCATCACATTCTCCTTGTCAACAGGCTTCATCTTGCCATGAACTATGCCAACCTTGTAGTCTCTGAACACATCTACCAGTTGGTTATAACCTGTTTCGGCATCGCGTAAATCGAGCTTTTCGTTTTCTTTTATCAAGGGGTACACCACATAGACTTGCCGCCCTAACTGCAACTGATAACGAATACCTTGATACAATTTGCCACGATCGGTTTGTCGGTAATGCACCGTTTGCACGGGTTTACGACCGGGAGGCAATTCGTCTATCACGCTCACGTCCAAATCTCCATATACAGTCATGGCCAATGTGCGCGGAATGGGAGTGGCGGTCATCACCAATATATGGGGCGGCCGTACATTTTTTCCCCACAATTTAGCACGTTGTTTCACACCAAAACGGTGCTGCTCATCAATTACAACAAAGCCCAAATTAAGAAACGACACCGATGGTTCAATTAGTGCATGCGTACCTACAAGTATTTTGACACTACCATCAGCCACACCATCGAGTACTGCCTTACGGCGCTTGCCCTTTACATTACCTGTCAGCAAATCAACTTTGATTGGCAATTCACCAATCTGTTCTACTATTGATTGATAATGCTGTTCTGCAAGGATTTCAGTAGGCGCCATTATGCAAGCCTGAAAGCCATTGTCGAGCGCTAAAAGGCAGCACAACAATGCCACCATGGTTTTACCACTGCCGACATCGCCTTGCAACAGTCTGTTCATTTGGCTACCTGTAGCCACGTCCTTACGTACCTCCTTTACCACACGCTTTTGCGCATTCGTAAGTTCGAAAGGCAAACGCTCATTATAAAAGCGCATAAAGCAGTCGCCAACCTTGCTAAAGACGAAGCCGTCATAATGCAACTTGCGATTTTGCGTATACTGCAAAATGTCGAGTTGCAGGTAAAAGAGTTCCTCAAACTTCAGGCGTCGGCTTGCCTCAGGCAATTCATTTGCACACCGCGGACGATGCACCTTGTGTATAGCCTCGTCCACCCCCATCAAATGATATTCGGATATCATGTATTGAGGGAGCGTCTCTGCTATAGGCTTGCCATGAAGCATGTCAAAAGCGCGGTCTACGAGTTCACCCATTGTGCGTGAACTAAAGCCTTGACGCTTCATACGCTCTGATGTGTGATAGTGAGGTTGCATGGTCAGAGGCTGCGACTCTGTTGTCTGCGCGTCCTCCAATTCGGGGTGAGCAATACTAATTCTGCCATTAAAGCTCGTGGGCTTGCCTAACAACACATAGGTGTGGTTGAAGGCAAGTTTCTTTTCAAGCGTTTTGATGCAATTGAACCACACAAGCTCCACATAGCCCGTACCGTCCGAAAACAGAGCGACGAGCCTCTCACGCCGCCCTGTTCCTTCGATATTTTTTGACACAATTTGGCCACGCAGCAGTACATAAGGCATGCCATCTGTCAAATTCTTTATTTGATGTATGACACTACGGTCTATATACTTGTAAGGAAAGTTGTACAACAAGTCACGAAGGGTGAAGATATTCAAATCCTCACCCAACGTCTTTGCCCTTAAGGGTCCAACACCCTTCAAGTATTTAATATCTGTCTGCAGCGGATCAAACATGTGTGTTTATCATCAATCAGAACCGAAGCACCTGCTCTTGCGACTTGTCATATCCCTCAAACAGCATATCGCTTTCGATCTGCTCAACTACCGTCGGGTTTGACACAAGACGACGTGCTATGGTGCAAGCGAATAAGCGCGTGGCTGCAGGGCCGGCTGCCGTGATTACATTGTCGTGCTCTATCACATACGCCTCTCTATGACAAATTGCGCCTTCAATATGCTCCTCCATACCTGGATATATGGTAGCGTGCTTTCCTTTCAACACGCCCGCCGTGCCCAGTACCATCGGTGCCGCACAAATGGCCGCAATAATAGTACCCTCATGACACTGCTGACTAATAGCCAAGCGCAACACCGCATTTTTATTCATCGTTTCAGCGCCCTTCAAACCACCTGGCAATATTAGCGCATCACAATGTATCAAGTGATTTTTTCGGAACAAACTATCAGCCTTAACTATCACGCCACGTGCGCTTACAACCACACGTTTGCCAGTTATACTCAAGGTCTGCACCTGCAAACCGCAGCGACGCAAAATGTCAATAGTGCCTATGGCCTCCATTTCCTCAAAGCCATCAGCAAGAATAAGGTAAATCATTTTGTAATTTTATGTTCAACACCGTTGGAACGCAGCCTTAGCGGCATTCACAACTTCTGATATTTTGTATTTATAGCAAGCTATATGACTTGCCGAAGGCAACCGCTTAGCTTATATTTTTATCAACCATTCAACTTGCAGGTCATTTCAAGCAAGCCAAATATTCACTTATCGTTTCACGCAAGCCCAAATACAAGGCATCACAAATCAAGGCATGCCCTATACTCACCTCATCAACCCATGGTATCTGCTGGTGAAAGTAGGCAAGGTTTTGCAAACTCAAGTCGTGTCCGGCATTCAAGCCCAGCCCTATTTCACGGCAATGAATAGCTGTCTGTACAAAGGGGGCTATTGCTTTCTCCCTATTGGCTGCATAATTGGCCGCATAAGGTTCCGTATACAACTCCACACGGTCAGCACCGACTTTTTTTGCATAATCTGCCAACACTGGTTGTGCATCTATGAAGATGCTCACCCTGATGCCCGCAGCCTTAAACCGTCCTACCACATCGCGCAAAAAAGCCTCATGCTTTATCGTATTCCAACCATGATTTGAGGTAAGTTGGTCGGGCGCGTCCGGCACAAGTGTCACCTGGTCGGGTTTTGCCTTTAACACCAAAGAGCAAAAATCATCACTCGGATTACCCTCTATATTAAACTCAGTGGACAATTTTGGGCGTAAGTCAAACACGTCTTGATGACGTATATGCCGCTCATCAGGACGGGGATGCACGGTTATGCCTTGAGCACCAAATTTTTCACAGTCCAGCGCCACACGCACAACATCAGGATTATTTCCGCCACGCGCATTGCGGAGCGTGGCCACTTTATTGATATTTACACTTAACTTTGTCATGGTTACTATTCGTTATATCCAACGAAAAACGTAAATTTGCGCTTGTTAGTTTTTGCTTTGAATTACAAAAGTACTGTTTTTTTGCCTTTCAAGCGGCATCGCAATACTAACATTTAATAGAATTAGACGAACAATTAAGATATTTTATCCATATATGAAGTACTCTCATCTTAAAATAGCTATTTTCGGCAACATATTCCAAACCAAAAAGAACCAATATGTGACAGCTATCTTAAAGAAATTGCAGAGTCTTGATGTACACATTTCTGTTGAAGAACAATTCGCCCTATTTCTACGCGACAAACTTGGAATAGACCTTGCACAGACCGAAATTTTCAGCAGCTGTGAGCTATGCGATGCAGACGCAGCCATATCTATTGGCGGAGATGGGACATTTCTCGGCACGGCCTCTATGATTGGCACACGCGGCATACCCATTTTAGGTGTAAACACCGGACGGCTCGGTTTCCTTGCCGATGTCTCGCCAAATGCTATTGACGAATCGCTCGAAGCATTGTGCCAAGGTGATTACGTGGTGGAAAATCGCAAAGCTCTGGCCGTACTTAAAAACGGAGAACTCTCAAACTTTTACCCCTACGCCCTAAACGAGGTAGCCGTGCTTAAACACGACAATTCATCGTTAATCGAAATCAGCACATACGTCAACGACCATTTTCTGACCAACTATTTGGCTGACGGCCTGATTGTTGCTACTCCCACAGGGTCAACAGGCTATTCTCTGAGTGTGGGCGGTCCAGTATTGGTACCACAGTCGGGCACATTCTGCATAGCCCCAATTGCCCCACACAGTCTGTCGGTACGCCCCGTTGTGGTGCGCGACGATGTTGAAATCAGACTTGAAGTGCGCAGCCGCACCAAGAATTTTCTCTTAGCATGCGACGGTCAAAGCGAGAGTCTGCCACACAGCACCGTCATTAGTATACACCGTGCGCCACATACCATTAACGTTGTCAAAATCAAGCACAAGCACTTTTTCGAAACGCTACGAGACAAACTCATGTGGGGAGCGGACCAACGCAATTAAATAGACAGGCGAAACGCAAAGCAACCCCACAAGCACACACATATAGCCAGCATGACACGCCCCATACCACACATCATACGCTACTTGCTCACACAGCTTAAAGGATATAAATTGCAAGCGACACTCAACACTATAGTTGGCGTGCTGCTCGTTTTCCTTGACCTTGCATTCGTGTGGGCCACAAAATTGGCAGTTGACGCAGCTACACATCAAACACAAGCATGCACACTTAACCAGGCATTAGTGCTTATTGGTACTATCATGCTACTACGCATACTGACAAGCCTTTCGTCACGTTGGATCAGCGCAATACTGGGAGTAAAAGCCCAAAACCGCATGCGCCGACACATATTTACCAAATTGTTGCAAGGGCAATGGGCCACGCTCAAAACATTTCACACAGGCAACCTTACAAACAGATTGGAGCGCGACGTCAACGACGTGGTAAGTTTTGCCACTGAGAGCATACCTTCGTTCATCACCACATTCACTCAATTTGTCGGCGCATTTTTCTTTCTATTCTTTATGGATAGCACCCTCGCTATCATTATCGTATGCGTAGTGCCATTCTTCATCATCAGTAGCAAACTCTATTTCAAAAGAATGCGCAACCTTACTCACGAGGCTCGTAACGAGGAAAGCTGCATTCAATCCATACTCCAAGAAACACTACAACATGTATTGATTGTCAAGACATTACAACGCGTCGACTTTTTCATAACAAAACTTTCGTCGCAACAATCACGTCTGCACGCAACAATACTCAAACGTACCAAACTTTCAACCATTTCATCAAGTCTGCTTAACTTGGGTTTTGCCACCGGTTACTTTGTCACATTCGCATGGGGCGCAACAAACTTGTCAAAAGGGCTAATAACCTATGGTGCCATGCTTGCCTTCATACAATTAGTTGGACAGATACAAGGCCCCGTACGCAATCTTTCAAAATTCATTCCTGTATTCATCGCCTCGTTCACCGCAGCAGAAAGATTGATGGAATTAGAAGAACTGCCCCAAGAAGAGCAGTGTCCGCCACTCAAGCTGACACCACCACTGCAACTGAACCTAACTGATGTAAAATTTCAATACACGCATAAATCACGACTGATATTCAATCATTTTAATTACAAATTCCCCGCGGGCAGCGTCACTGCCATCGTGGGAGAAACTGGAGCAGGCAAGACAACACTAATCCGCTTGTTACTCTCACTCGTTACACCCATCGAGGGCAACATTATCATCACCGACTCACAAGGAAACAACTACCCGATGATGCCCCACATGCGTACAAATTTTGCGTACGTGCCACAAGGCAACACACTCTTTTCCGGAACCATTCGCAGTAACCTGCTACAAGGCAACCCCTCTGCCACCGACGAGGAACTGAAGCGAGCACTGCACATTGCTGCAGCCGACTTCGTGTTCAAAAAAGCTGACGGACTCGACACCATCTGTGGTGAAACTGGCGACGGCCTCTCCGAAGGTCAGGCCCAACGCATTGCAATTGCCCGAGCATTGCTGTCCGATGGCAATATATTCATCTTTGACGAAGCCACTTCATCACTCGACCCCACCACCGAGGAAATTGTGCTGCAACGCATCATCACGCACTACCCACACCGCACATTGATTTTCATCACACACCGGCCACAAGTGCTCAAGTATGCCACTCAAAAATTAGAGTTGTAATAACACCACCCACCACTTTGAAGTCCTTAAAAATTCGCAACATATTACGCACGCTCGTATGCACCATTCTTGGCGCATACATTTTGTTGTTGGGCATACTTAACTATGCTCCAACCAACAAAATGTTGTCCAACTATGTTGCACAAGAGCTAAGTCATAAGATAGGCAGCAAGGTAAGCATTGATAATATACAAATAGGGCTATTCAACCGTTTAATAATCAACAACATCTGCATAAGCGACAGACAGCACGAAATATTATTGAAAGCCCACCTCGCTACCACAAAAATAGAATTGCGTTCCCTCTTCAAGCAACAACTGTCACTACGCACTGTATCGTTGCTTGATGCCGATGTCAACCTTTACCAACAAAAAGCTGACAGCGCAGCAAACTACCAATTTCTGATAGATGCCTTTGCGAGCAAAGACCGCAAACCGAAATCGGGCATCAACCTGCGTATCAACTCCATTATTCTACGCCGTGTCAACATTCGTTACGACAAGCGTTTCTTACCACATACTCCCCACAAGTTCAACCCCTCGCATATAGGTCTGGCTGACATCAACGCCAATATCAGCCTCAAGAATATTACTACCAAACAACTTGACCTGCGTGTACGTGCGCTATCGTTTAAGGAGCAATCAGGGTTATGTCTGAACGATATGCACTTCAAATTCTCAGCAACCCCTACTGCCGCCGACATCGAAGATTTCAGCCTCGATATGCCTCATACGCACATACGCCAGGGTTCACTCCTTGCAACCTACAACATTCAACGTGGCATAGACAAACTCCCCCACACATTGCGCATAGGCGCGACACTCAACAAAATACAAGTTTCGACCGCTGACATTCGACCGCTGTTGGGCAACACGCCAAAAGGGAAAGACCTTACTCTGCGCATTTCTACAACATTACTGCTAACTCCAGGCAAGTTGCAGCTCAACCAACTTACCGTCACAGACAAGCAACATGACAGCCGTTTGAAAGCTGATGTCACGTTGAAATACGCCCCCAAACGTGTACAAGAACTTTACCTCACGCTCAGCCAATGCCACGTAAGCAAAGCACTTACATCCAATCTGCTGTCGTGGGTTAAGCTTGACAACAAAAGTCAAAACATCATAAAGGCGGTCGGAGACATTGACATTAAAGGGAATGCAGCATACCAGGCAGGTGGAACAACCCAAACAACCCTTGACGTGCAAACTGCCATTGGGCATCTTACAGCCAGCGCAAGCATCAAAGGACAACATGCCAGTTCCCACATCAACGTCAAATCATTCGCTCTCGACAAGTTGCTCGCCAACAAGTCGCTGCCGACGCAAATAGATGCAATGGCCGACATACGAGCCACCATTGTTGCAAACAAGCGTCTTGAGAGCGTTAGCATAAAGCTACAAGCACCGGCGTTTACGTGGAACAATTATAAATTCCGCAACATAGAAATCGAAGCAGACCACACACCACGAACCACCCAATTCGACATAAACAGTAACGACCCCAACGCAAAATTCAATGCCATAGCCAAGCTTTCGTTGGTTGGCAAGCAAATTGTTGATGGCAACGCTGATATAAACATACAAAACCTTCACCTTGCCAATCTTGGCCTCAAAAGTACCCCTTTGCACCAAGCCCAAGTCAGCGCACACATCAAAGCCGACCTGAATAAATGGCAAAAAGGGGCACTGCCACATGGCACGCTGCAGATTAACAACCTCGACATACAAAATGGGCCACGAGGCAACTACAGCCTCAACCAATTTAATGCTTCCATCACTTCCGACAACACCAATCGGCAAACTCTGAAAATACAAAGCGATTTTGCCGACGCTTACATTGAAGGCAACATGTCATTAGAGCGCATCAAACAGAGTGTGACCGATGTGCTCAACCGCAGTTTGCCCGGACTTGTCGACAAGCCACAACTCTGCCCGCCCCTCACCGCACACGATCAATGGCTAATCAACGCCAAGCTTAAAGATGCCGAAGCACTCTACAAATTGGCAAATATAAAATTTACTACAGACGGCCCACTCCACATTCATGGCACCTTTGCCCCCATGGGCCGTACATCTATTGTAGCCTTCACCAACCAGTTAAACGTATCCTCGCAAGCGTTCATACGTCCAAGCATCTATCTGTCGGGCCAAGGCCAAGACTATCATTGCCTAATTCAGACACAAAAAGCCATTGCCAATAGCAACTACCGTATTGCAGCCAATCTCACGACCCATCATGGCGCGCTACACACACAACTAAGTTGGAGCAACCAAGAGGACAAGGACCAATACTACGGATCAGTTGAAAGCACTACCGAATTTGTGCCTTCACGTAATGGCGTGAACCTGAACATGGATATCAGTCCCACGCAATTTGCCCTGTCCGACACAATTTGGCATATTGCTTCCGGACATCTGTCATACATCAACAAGCGCCTTGCCATGTCAGGCATACAACTCAGTCACGCCAGCCAATCACTCACGATTGATGGCACGATAGCCCCCGGCCAGAGCGACTCAATTGTAGCCAGCCTCAACGGCATTGACATTGACTACATACTCAATCTCATAAATTTTGACGCTGTATCGTTTGGCGGCAGAGCTACCGGGCAGGCCATCTTCACACAAAAGGAACACCAACCCCAATTCCATGCCAATCTGACCATTCCCCATTTCACGTTCAACAACGGGCTTATGGGGCATGCCAACATACATGCCAATTGGAACAAGGGTGAAAACCGCATCAACATCGATGCAGACATGGAACTGCCCCACACCCCCAACTATGGCACACAAGTGCATGGCTACGTATCGCTGGCCGAAAAAGGACTCAGCTTGAACATAACCCCCCATCACACCGATTTGGCATTTCTCAACCGCTATATCGATGGTATCTTTGGCGATTTCAAAGGCGACGCCACAGGCCATATACACCTTTATGGCCCATTCAAAAAGCTCGATTTCGAAGGCGAAGTCACCGCCAACTGTCAAGCCAAAGTATTGGCCACTGGTGTCAATTATAAGGTGCAAGACGGCAATGTGCGTTTCGAGCCTGGTGCTTTCGTCTTCAACGATTTCAACCTCTACGACAAGCATTCTGGAAAAGGCAAAGCCAATGGTGTACTCAGACACACCCACCTCAAAAAACTCAACTACACATTCGACATCACCGCCAATCACATGTTGTGCTACGATCAGCCCCAACAGGCAGGACTACCATTCTTCTGCACAACATCTGCCACAGGCAACATTCACCTGGCGGGGTGGCCATCACACTTCACGGCCGACATCGCACTACGTCCTGATGCGCCAAGCCAATTTACATACAACCTCGACAATCAGACAGCATTATCAAAGGACGACCGCATGATACGCTTCCACGCCATGCAGCAACAAGCACCCGCCGGCCTCATCATGCCAAATGCTGACACCCTTCGCATACACCAAGCCGCCCCAACCACCGCCGGAAACGAGCCTACCGACATGCAATTAAACTTCATGATCGACCTCACGCCAGCCACACAAATAAAAATAATTACCGACGGCAAATCTGGCGATGCCATTACAGCCTGGGGCCAAGGCCCGCTTCGTGCACGATGGCACAACAAAGGTGGCTTCGACATATACGGCAGCTACACCCTCGTGCGTGGCGATTACAACATCAGTCTGCAAGACATTATAAAGAAGAGCCTAAAGCTGCAGGACGGCAGCAGCATCACATTTGCTGGCGACCCACTTAACGCCCGGCTCAACCTCAAAGCACTATATACCGTGAATGGCGTCTCTCTCAACGACCTCAATTATGGTGCGGGGTTCTCTAACAAGATGGTAAAAGCCGACTGCATACTCAACATTGGAGGCGTGGCGCGTGCGCCTAAGGTAGACTTTGATTTGGACCTGCACAACATCTCTGACGACGAAAAACAAATGGTGCACCAGCTCATATCAACAGACGAGGACATGAGCAAACAAGTGATGTGCTTGCTTGGTATGGGACGTTTCATGACTACCACAAACACCGCAACTGGGGCCAACATCAACAATCAAGCACAGCAGCAGTCAAGCGCAGCCATGCGTTCGTTTCTGTCCACCACTCTCACAGGGCAACTTAACTCTGCCATATCCTCCATGTTAGGTAATAACTCCAAATGGAGCTTTGGCACAAACTTTATGCCTGGCACTGAGGGGTGGAACAACAGCGAAGTTGACGGCCTGGTACAAGGACGCCTATTCAACGACCGTCTGCTATTCAACGGAAACTTCGGCTACCGCGAGAGCTCCACCTATAGCACAAACTTTGTAGGCGACTTTGACATACGCTACCTGCTAACTCCACGCGGCAGCGTCAGCCTACGTGCATACAGCGAAACAAACGACCGATATTTTACAAAATCATCGCTTACAACCCAAGGCATTGGCATCACCTTGCAACGCGAGTTTAACAAGCTGAAGGAACTCTTCAAACGAGACTCTAAGAAAAGGCAGAAATAACCCATACTCTATACGCACAAAATGAGGCGGTGGCAACAGCATTAAAAACGCTGTTACCACCGCCTCACCCGCTTTTACAACATCAAGCTCCTATCCAATTCAGGAACATCATAATAAAACCAGTGTTGATTAAATCCACAAACATGGCTCCAATAATCGGTACAATCAAGAAAGGCTTTACCGAATAATGATACTTGTAACACACAGCACTCATATTGGCCATGGCATTAGGAGTAGCTCCAAGCCCAAAACCACAAATGCCTGCTACCAGCACCGCCGCATCATAGTCGCGGCCCAATATGTTGAACGCCACAAAATACGCAATTAAAGCCATCGCCACAACCTGCGCCACAAGCATCACTACCAGCGGCAAAGCAAGTGATTCGAGTTCCCACAGTTTTAACGACACCATGGCCATACCCAAAAATACAGACAAACATATATTGCCAACACTAACGATTTTATCAAGTTCCATTTTGGGCGTCAATTTACAGGCTTCTGCCACATTGCGTACTATAGCTGCCACAATCAATGCCCCAAAGTAGGTTGGGAAAGTCACCCCCGTTTGTTGTAACAGCCAACTCATCAGCGAACCCGCAGCCACTACTATAAGCAACGCATACGTGGCCTTGGCGTACTGTTGAAATTCTTGTTCGTTGCTGCTTATATGCTTTGCACGCCCAGCGGGTGATGCCTCGTCGCTTTCAAGTCCCGCCATAGCAGGATCCACCTCGTAGTCTTTCGGTTCAAGATGCTCTGCCGTCAATTTTGTGCGTATCAAGCGTTCTGCCAACGGGCCACCCGTTACCGAACCCATTATCAAGCCGAATGTGGCTGCCGCCATAGCGATGGTGCCCGCACCAGACAGCCCCATGCCTTCAAGCACAGCACTAAAGCCACCAGCCGTGCCATGACCGCCGGCCATGGAAATTGACCCCGCAGCCATTCCCACCAGGGGGTTGACGCCCATAATCCACGCTATGCCCAACGGCAATACGTTCTGCACCACTATTATAAAGGCTAAAATACCCAACATCAGCAACAACGTACTGCCACCACGACGCAGAACCTTCAAGTTTGACTGAAAGCCTACCGAAGTAAAGAATACAAGCATAAACACATCCTTCAGCGTGCCATCAAAAACCAGCTCTACGTTCCACAATTTGTAAAGCATAAGCGACACTACCGAAAACACAATGCCTCCCGACACAGGAGATGGTATGCAAAACCGTTGCAACCATTTCACCCTACGCGTCAAACACATGCCCAACACCAATGCCAACGCGCCCAAACCAGCCGTTTGCAGCATATCAAGCTCCAACACACTTTTCATCTATTTACTTTTTGTCTTAGTTAGGATTTAATTTTGATGATAATTTTCAACAAACGCTACATTTGTCCATTGGCACAAACAATGGCCAAGCCACAACGAATTGCAAAGCTATTCGAGCTTTCATTTTACAGGTGTGCAAAATTAAGCATTTCATCTATATTTGCTTACAAAAAGCTCACCTAAAGTTGCCACATCAAAACTATAAGTTTTACCTTTGCACATATCACCATACCAAACACCACACCCAACACTATATTATTTATGGAAGATTGGAAACAAAAATTAGCTGCACTCACAGGCAATCACACCACACAAATTGATGCCACACCAACACAGGCATCTCCCACACCCCCAAAACGCAAGCAACGTACAGGAGTTGTATATTCTACCAATCCGCAATATAGCTACAACGAGGCACACGACTCAGAGCCCTCAACACTGCCCCCGCAACAACAAAAGTTGCGTATCAGCATGGAGCGTGCTGGCCGCGGCGGAAAAACTGTAACCATTGTGCGGGGCTTTGTTGGTAATGAAGCCGATATGCTTGCACTCTGCAAACTATTGAAACAGCAATGTGGCATAGGAGGCAGTGCAAAACAAGGCGACATCATATTACAAGGGGACCACCGCACGCAAGTGTGCGAAAAATTGAAAAGCCTTGGTTACACGCAAACAAAGTAAAGCACGCCCCACCCCACAACAAGTCAAATTTGTCATGACTGGCATCGGCTAAAAACTTTTTTAATTTTGTCTGCACTCTGCACTTTTGCATCTAATAAACTGATAATCAACAGAGAAAAGCGTGTAGACGCCTCTACATTTTATATACACTGCCGTCAGCACTTAATGCTGGCGGCAGTGCTTTTTACGCCATAGGGAGAGCGTTTATCGGGCATAGGGAGGACAGATTTTGTGTTGCTCCAACTATTTTTCGCTCTCCCTATGACGCTAAACACTGCCAGCACACCGCTTGCTTCACCTGCACATGTATGACAGTGTAGATAGTGCAAACAAAAGTGCAACGTGCAGATGGTAGTGTATACACAAACCTGGTTTATATACACTACATAACTATCTGAAGATCAACAGAATACAAACAAAAGTGCAGAATGCATTGAAATCACGTATTCCCATGTCAACGTTCTCACTTTCTGCATATAGGAATCCTCTCCAAGGAGTATGGTCAAGAAAATTCAATATGACTTGCAATGGCGATGGTGCTTCTCATTGATAAAAAACGTCCCTGTCTTTGTCATACACTAATTCGCCATATTTTATCCAACACTTTGTCATACGGATTCTTTGTTTCTCCTATTTGCAATCCATAATATCTGGTTCCTTTTGCATGTTTCGTTTCCATACGTTTGTGCATCTTGTCTATGGGAAGTGGGAAAAAGAAGTCACTTATAATCAAAACGTCTGCCAGGCAGAAATCTTTTGTCTGCAGTGCATCTATCGCTTGCAATGCCTGCGACCAGATCAAAATGTCACTCTTCGACCGTTCACTCTCGTCCTGCGCGCCCCTTATCACACGCCCCAGTTCTTCCGCATCGGCCGTAACGCGCTTGGCACTGCCGTTGTCGTTTATCTTTTTTGCAAAACTGACCTCTCTCGCCATCTTATCCTACTTTTTATTGATTACCTTTGTAGCAAATACATTTCCGAACGACATATGACCACAAACCTCAAACCCATTCACAATCTCATCGTGCAGCACCCATTTGCCACAGTGCTGACTGTTGCATTTTGCCTTATAGTTTGCCTGCCTTTATTACTCTACATTATTACCAAAATCACAGCACTTATCAAATTCTTCAAAGGAAAATAACAGCAGCACGGGGCTGAAGTCATTTCAAACCCGCCGCAGCCTTTGCCTCCCTGTATCTGCGCAGAGTTTTTACTTTCAATTCCACTTTTTCGTCCTTAAGTCTGTCTACTACCTTTGTCACCGGGCCACAGTTCTCCAGCTGAACACCGTACTTGACATTATCACCTACCTGACCATCAAGCTCCAGCAAGGTAATGATATACTTCCCTTTGTACCCACCAGTCGTCTTACCATTACGCCCCTTACCATCACGTATGCTATAATTCGCTTCAACTGACTCGCCGTTAAGCTGCATGACACGTTCTGGTAGGAATACTATCCACCAAACGGGTGGAACTGCCGTTGCACAGTAGTGCAGGTGTGCAAGTCCAAATATCCTGCCACACCGCACGACGAGGTGATTGCACTGGGCGAAGAAGCGCTGCAACACGACACAAAGGGTATCTTCCATTTCAATCCAGGAATGGAATACAAAACCGTACCCAACTACAACCCTTACACCATACGGAGGTGCAGAGACTGCGACATTGCAAAAGGTGAACTAAACCTTTCTTTTATTCCTGATAATGAACTCTGTCAAGCATGCAAACTTGTACACTAATGTTACAAAGACAAGACAAGAAAGTCTGAGATAAAGCGTATAGAAGAAAACAAGAAACTATACGATAAGTTATCAAAGGACAAACATTATAAAGACATAGAATTCAACGAGAAAACTGGGGCGCTTAAAGCAACTCACCTTGGACATAATGATGGCAGTGGACAAGGTTTTCAACTTGAAAAAAAACTCGTCGATGGTCTTTTTGCTTGTGGGCACAGCATCATTCTATGCGATGAAAAAAAGAAAGGTCGTGATGGGAATGTTATGGTGTCTCTTGATATGATTTTGGATGGTGTTAGGATGGACATTAAATCTATCACAAAAAACAAGCTATTCTATGGGGGCCTATAAGAGAAAAGAATAAGCAACTTGCCAAATTTAATCAAAGGTCCGATGTACACGAACCTGCAGACACGCTATGTCTCTATTTTGACGAGCCAACTATGTTTACACCTGAAAAAATAACCAAAGGGTATGAATATATGCTTGCCAATACAAGCTGGAAAATAGCCTTGAAGCATATCGTCTGTGTTATCAACAGCAATAAAGGTGGGTTTGAAATAAAGACATTTGACTTCCCTTAAACAAAAAAGGCGACGTCGGACCTTCGTTCATCAGAACCGAAGGCTCCCCGACCTCGCTGCAATTTGGATATTGCAAAGGTAATACAATTTTTTAATAACCTAGCATAACGAAGAATATTTTCAGCAAATTAAAGTCTTTCCTCATGGAAAGCAACCGCTACAAGCATCTTATCGGCGGTTTATTGGTTGGTCTATGCGCCTTGTCGCCATGGACAGCCATCTATTCTGCCATCATCGCAGCCTCATGTCTCGAACTCAAAGACAAGCTTCACGGCTGTCCTTGGGACTGGATTGACTGGGCTTGCACAGTATTTGGTGGTTTCATCGCAATGATCATCTGGACTATACTAACTCTCTAAATCTCTTTCACTATGATACGAGTACAAGGAAACAACAACGTAAGCCAATAGAATGCGTAAATCCTATGCGCAACAAATGGCGCATTCATTGGGATATTCAAATCTCCACCAACGAAAGCGGAGCACAAGAAGCCTCCTATATGGAGCACGCGTTCACGCACCGCCCTGCCATTGAAGAAGTGAAGTATATCAAGACCTACACTTATGACGAAATTACAGCTAATGGCTTTAAAATAAGACAGGCAGACTTGGAATAATCAAGTCTGCCTGAATGTAGGGTCCAAACCTCTTACGAGGAATGATCCGATGCAAAAGTAATAACATTTTTCCAGAACACAACTATTTCAATGTCAAAAAATACAAAATGAGAAAATTGGAGAGGAAGAAGAAAAGTCTATGACATGCTTCCAAAAGACAGTAAAGCAAACCCAGATTTGAAAGTGGGTGAGTTTGGATATATTGATGTGAAATCACCAGAGAAAGTTATGAACTGTTGTCGTAATGCAAACCATGCTTCTGATGCGCAACACGCTTGCGTTTGTCTGACAGACCATTGCTTTAGAAAGCCAATTACGGAAAGACAAATCCAAGATAGGAACAAAGCTATTTGGGATAGTGAACAATATCACCATAACTACATCTTTTGGTATGTCAATGGCAAGCTCAGAAAATACAAGAGACCAATGGAATAATCCGTTGGCCTCAGGTTCTGCAACGTCGCACGCTGCTTTCAGTGGTCTTCAGTATGTCGCTCCCACGCCGCAAAGGTAATAACATTTTTCCAAAACGCAACTATTTATGGAAGAAAAATACAAAATGAGAAAATTAGAGAGACGCTCAATGCCACAGTAGAGCACACACTGCGCTTGCAGATATGTCCGAAATCTTGCAATAGATTGGGTAAATGCAAACTTGCACGATACGATTATAAATGGTTCACGTTCCAAACGAACAACGATCCAAACTTCTGAAGGATACAACTATCGGAGTTGGAAAACAATTCTTCACCGAGACCGCAGCTAAAGCCATGCGCGACTCTGAAGTCACCCATGTACTAAAAACAGCAACAGAATTTGAGCAATGGCTTCCTAATGCCATTCGCACTAGATTTGAACAAGGAATACACCACCCATTCAATTTCAGTGTTTATCAAGTGGAATATAAAGGACAAATAATTGAATTCAAATGCAAAATGACTGATGGGGAGATACTCTATATGATGAAATTCATATAACAAAAAAAGAAGCAAAAGGACAATCCCGGCGACCTGCACTCCAAAGAGCCGACGTGTGAGATGCCTCTTATATTGCTTCTTTACCGCAAAGGTAATAACAATTTTCCAAAACACATCAAGATATGGAAGGAAAAACATACTACGATGAGATTGGCACTAATGGCTTTAAAGTAAGACAGGCAGACTTGACATAATCAAGACTGCCTGAATTCGGGGTCCAATCCTCTTACGAGGAATGATCCGATGCAAAGATAATAACAATTCTCCAAAACACAACAAGTCGTGAACAATATTTTCTCATTACTAAAGAAAGCCAGACTATGAAGCAGTGCATTATGATTGATGGAGTGGAAGTACAAAACTCTATACGCGTTTATATCTATTACACCAAACTATAATACAAAAATAAAAGGGGCTATGCCAACTGTGGTCACAACTCCATTGTAAGCATCTCATGCAGACCGTAATACCCAAAAGGGACAAATACCAATTCAATGGTACTTGTCCCTTTTCTGTATTTTATAGTAATATATGTACTACTCGTTACTTTTCTTACTTTCTTTCTCTTCTTTTGGCTGCAAACGGAGCACAACTGCTGAACGCGCAGGTAGATAAAGTTTGAGCCAACCTTTGTGCTCGCGTGCAAGCAACGGGTCAAAATTGGTAAAGTGGCAAACACTGTCGTCGGCAAGGCCGTTGCCGCCAAAAGCTTGAGCATCAGTGTTGAGCACTACGTTATATGCTCCCTCTGGCACTCTGAAACCGTAGCCTTCATAAGAACGGTTGGGCGAGAAATTGAACACGAACACGAGCGGACCTCGCATATATGCCAACACTTGGTCGCCATCATCATGCCATACCTCCTGCACGGGGAACTTGCGTAAGTCTCTTACTGAGTTGCGCAACAGATGCACCATTTGATTGTCGAAATCGCCAAGATAGTGGTAACACAAATTGTGATTGTCTACAAGGTTCCACTGGCGACGCGCATACTTGTAACTCCAACCATTGCCCTCGCGTGGGAAATCTATCCATTCGGGATGGCCGAACTCGTTGCCCATAAAGTTGAGATAGCCGCCATTGATTGTAGAGGCCGTTACGAGGCGTATCATTTTGTGCAATGCGATGCCACGGTGTACGGTTTCGTTCTCATCGCCTTTTTGGAAATGCCAATACATATCGGCATCAATCAAACGGAATATCAGTGTCTTATCGCCGACAAGTGCCTGGTCGTGGCTTTCGCAATAAGAGATGGTTTTCTCGTCGGCACGGCGGTTAGTAAGTTCCCATAATATAGAAGATGGGTGCCAATCTTCATCGCGACGTTCCTTTATGGTCTTTATCCAATAATCAGGTATATTCATTGCCATACGGAAGTCAAAACCATAGCCTCCATCAGCAAAGGGAGCTGCAAGACCTGGCATGCCACTCACTTCCTCAGCTATAGTAATGGCATGAGGATTGACCTGATGTATGAGTTGGTTGGCCAAAGTTAGATAGCAAATGGCATTGTCGTCTTGATGGCCGTTGAAATAATCGCCATATTGGCAAAAACTCTCGCCAAGTCCGTGACTGTAATAGAGCATAGACGTGACGCCATCGAAGCGGAATCCATCGAAATGGAATTCGGTGAGCCAATACTTACAATTAGAGAGCAAGAAATGTATAACCTCGTTTTTGCCATAATCGAAGCAGAGGCTATCCCATGCCGAATGCTCACGGCGTGAACCGGGATAGAAGAATTGGTTAGGGTCACCTGCGTAATTGCCTAAACCCTCGACTTCGTTTTTCACAGCGTGGCTGTGCACGAGGTCCATGATAACTGATATGCCGGCTTGGTGTGCAGCATCAATGAGTTGCTTGAGTTCATCGGGGGTACCAAATCGACTGCTGGGCGCAAAGAAAGAGCTAACGTGATAGCCAAAACTGCCATAGTACGGATGCTCAGCTATGGCCATTATCTGTATGCAGTTATAGCCATCGGCTATTATGCGCGGCAACACATTGAGACGGAACTCGTTGTAGGTGCCAACTTTTTCTGCATCTTGAGCCATGCCTATGTGGCACTCATAGATGAAGAGCGGACCACGCTTAGGACGGAATTCGGGATTTTTCCACTCATAACCCTGTTTGGGGTACCAAACTTGTGCGCTGAATATCTTAGTCTGCTCATCTTGCACCACGCGTCGTGCCCAAGCAGGCACACGCTCACCTTGTCCGCCAGACCAATGTACTGAGAGCTTGTAAAGATCAAGGTGGTGCAATGCCTTTGCAGGGAGTTTTAATTGCCAATTATCTGTATTGGGTATGCGCGTAAAGGCGTATTCGGGGGATTCCTGCCAATTATTGAAGGTACCTACAAGGTAAATGGCTGTGGCATTGGGTGCCCACTCGCGCAATATCCATTGACGAGGAGTACGATGTAGGCCGAAATAGAGATGTCCATCGGCAAAATCGCTCAAAGAGCCTTTGCCGCCGGTGAGTTCTTCAATTTTATGCAAAGCATGGTCGTGACGACCTTGTATGGCGCCTTCAAAGGGGCGTAACCATTCATCGCTCTTGACTATTTTCAGCTGACGCGGACGCACGGTACGCTTAGCTGGTGCTTTTGCCTTTGCTGTCGATTTAGTTGTTCTCATGATAATTGAATTTTTATAACGGGTTAACTGGTAGACTTGTTAATGAGCTGAGGAGTTAGATTGACCTGTCGCCGCCACTTCGTAAGTAGGTGTTCAAAATATTATTTACATTGAAAGTACGTTGTCGGTAAACAAATGTGCCCGAGAACGTGCTAACTATATGAAGATGACACTTGCTGAGTGTATAAAATAATTCTGAACACCCACCTACTATATTTATTGCACAACTCTGCCGTTTGAATATTCACCTTGTTTGGTCATATTGCCATTGGCATCATACTCCTTGTACTTGCCATGCTTTTGTCCTTCACGATAAGTACAATCTATGCGTGTGCCGTCTGCACGAATCTCGACAGAACGTCCATCACGTTTGCCGTCGCGGAAAGTGCCTTTGAAACGGCCGCCTGCTGCAAAGCGCAAAGTGCCCTCACCGTCCATGCGGTTATTTTTCCACTCTCCATTGTACTCATCACCATTTTTCCATTTATATACACCATGACCACTCATCATGTTGTTTTTCCACTGTCCGGTGTATGAAGCTACACCTTTCCACTGGAATGTTCCTTGCCCACTTTGTTCACCATTGAGGAAAGTGCCCACATAGGAATCACCATTTGCGAAACGGAAAGTTCCCTCACCTGTGCGCTCACCCATTACATACTGTCCCTCGTAGGTATCACCATTGCGGAATTTGTAAATGCCACGCCCATCTTGCATGTCATTTTTCCAATCGCCATTGTAGTAATCACCGTCAGCATAGATGTAAGTGCCACGACCATTGCGTTGATTGGCAGCCCAACTTCCTTCGTACTTTGAGCCGTCATTCCAATCGAAGATGCCCTTGCCTTCCTTTTGGTCGTCCACCCAATCGCCTTTATAGTAAGCTCCACTTTGGTATGTATAAGTGCCGCGGCCGTTGCGTTTATCACCTTTCCACTGGCCTTCGTAACGATCACCATTGTAATAGTACATGGTGCCAACGCCCTCTTTTTGGTTACGATACCATGTGCCAACATAACGGTTGTTGTTGACAGCATAGAATGTACCCTTACCGTTTTTCTCGTTTTTTGTCCAATTGCCCTCGTAGCGTGAGCCATCTGCAGCTGTAAATGTACCCTCACCCTGGCGCAGTCCTTTGACAAAGGTGCCCTCGTAAGTATCGCCATTTTCGTACTGGACGCGACCCTTTCCACCTGGTTTCCCTCCTATAAGCTCGCCAGTGTATATGCCGCCGTCCTTGAGCGTACACGACCCTACTACTATTTTTTGGGCTTGTACTGGCCCACACATCAAGAGTGCCATCATGGCACATACATATATATGTCGTTGCATGGTTTTCTGTTATTTTTGAGTTTTCAAAAAGGCTTCGGCCCGTTCAAGGTCTTGTGGCGTGTCAATGCCGATTGTTTCGACATCTGTTGTACCGACTTTAATTCGCATACCTGCTTGCAACCAACGCAACTGCTCTAACGACTCGCACTGCTCTAAATTTCCCTGCGGCATGTGCGTGATGTGCTCGAGCACGTCAGCTCGGTAGGCATAAAGGCCAATATGCTTGAGATAAGTGTGCGCTGAAGGCCATGAAACTCGGTCTATACCTCGAAGATAAGGTATGACGCTACGCGAGAAATAAAGGGCATAGCCATCATTGCTTACTACCACCTTTGGGCTATTGGGATTTTCAATCTGTTCGATTGTAGCGTCGGGGCCAAAGGGCTTGACCAAAGTGGCTATCTGTGTCGAGGGGTCATCAAAACAAGCCGCTACAGCCTTGAGTTGTGAGGGAGCTATAAAGGGCTCGTCGCCTTGTACATTAACCACGATATCGGCGTCTCCCCCCATTTTGCAGAAAGCCTCATAACAACGGTCAGTACCACTGCGATGAGTGGTGGAGGTCATGACGGCCACACCACCAAACTGTTTGACGACAGCCTCAATGCGAGCATCATCGGTTGCAACGCATAAATTGGGAAATACTTGTGCCACGCGCTCGTACACGCGCTGTATGATTGGTTTTCCACCCAACATAGCCAGTGGTTTGGCGGGGAAACGCGTTGAAGCGTACCGGGCGGGTATTATTGCCATGAATTTCATGATGCAGAATATATTATTTGTTGCGTTAGTGAATGGAGTTGGTCGGTGGATATGCGTATAGCCATCAACCCTTTTATCGTCTCATTCCGTCAACGGGTTATTCTATATTTGTAAAGGACACCTAGGGCAGTCCTTACATATTTATAAGGGATACTCCTCTAACTACTCAAAGTATTTTTCGCCAGATGGCTTTGGTTTTGTAGCCACCTTGTCCTTATTTTCGTTAATTTCTTGTTCCGGCGATTCAGAACCGCCTGATATGCCATCGCTGTCGTGTCCCGTTTGACGATGTGTCCCACGCGACGACACGCCCTCAGGCGGAGATGGTTTGTCAAAATCTCGCTCAGGATCATAGCCAAGAGCCTTATTGGCATATACGCGACGCATATACAAGGCCCAAACTGGCAATGCCGATGCAGAACCTTGTCCTATAGCAGTAGAGTTAAAGTGTATGTCGCGTTCGTCACCGCCCACCCACACTGCTGTGACGAGCTGAGGTACACAACCTACAAACCAACCATCGGAATTGTTATTTGTAGTACCTGTTTTGCCAGCTATGGGGCCTTTCATGCTATAGACGGACCGCAAGCGGCGGCCTGTACCCTCATCTATTACCGCTTTCATCATATCTATCATGTCGCTGGCTGTTTGCTCATTATACACTTCGTTGGTACGAGGCACGAAGTCCGCTACCACATTGCCTTCGCCGTCTTCAATACGCGTAACGAGCAACGGTGCACGACGGATACCTTTTTCAACAAAGGCTGTATAGGCCGAAGCCAACTCAGCTGGAGTTATGTCGCACGTACCCAAGCACAAAGGCAACGAGGGCTGCATGTTGTCATTGGCCACACCAAGTGCATGGAGGTCACGCACGAGTCCTTGTCCTGTAGGGTCTATTTGGTACATCAAACCTGCCGTCACCCAGTTGTTTGACCTGCTGAGGCCCCACTTGAGCGTAACGTGCGCACCATAGGACGCCCGACTTGCGTTGCGAGGACACCAGCCGCCGTAGCTGCGTTGCACATTGAGAATGGTTGTGAAAGGAGTCATACCCCCTTGCAGCCCCATGGCATAAACGAAAGGCTTCATAGTTGAACCGATTTGTCTGCGGCCCACCATGGCCATATCGTATTGGAAATGCGAAAAATCAGGACCACCCACATAGGCTTTTACCTGACCTGTCATGGGGTCCATTGACACCAAAGCCGCTCGCAAGAATTTTTTATAATATAATATAGAGTCTATTGGCGTCATGACCATATCGACATCACCATGATAGGTGAACACCGTCATGGGCACCTTGGTGTGAAAAGCCTTGTCTATTTCTTCATCACTTGCACCATCAGCCTTCATCGTTCTGTAACGATCAGACTGCTTGATGGCACGTTGTATGCGGCGTTTCACATCGCTGCGCTTAAGGTCGGCGCTATAAGGGAAATTAGGCGATGTACGACGTTCTGCCTCAAACTTTGGCTGCAAGTTTTTGCCCATTTGCGTGTAGACAGCCTGCTCTGCATATTGTTGCATACGAGAGTCGATGGTTGTATATACCTTCAGGCCATCTGTGTAAATGTCGTACGTACTGCCATCACGTTTATAATTCTTTTTACACCAACCATACAATGGGTCAGTTTCCCACATGAGTGAATCCTCATAGTACTGTTGACGTTGCCAATCTTTATAATTCGAGGGGTCGGGTTTCTCAGCCATCATGATACGTCGCAGATATTCGCGGACGTATGCACCAAGCCCCTCTTTGTGGTCAACACGATGGAAGTTCAATTTCAGAGGTTCCTCGCTCAAGGTTGCATACTCTGTTTCAGAGAGTTTGCCAACCTTTACCATTTGCTGCAGTACTACATTACGGCGTTCGCGACAACGATCCGGTTCACGAACCGGATTGAAGTAAGAAGGGTTTTTACACATGCCAACCAGCGTGGCGCTCTCGGTAATGGAAAGGTCCTTGGGCGATTTTCCGAAATAAACGTTCGCCGCTGTCTTTATGCCTACTGCATTATGCAGGAAATCGAAATAATTAAGGTAGAGTGTCAGTATCTCTTCCTTGGTATAATGACGTTCAAGCTCTACTGCAATCACCCACTCCACTGGTTTTTGCACGAGTCGCTGCATGGTACTCTCAGCCGATGACGAATATAACTGTTTGGCAAGCTGCTGTGTAATGGTACTACCACCACCCGCACCTTTATGCCCCAGAATACCGCGTTTTACCACCGCACGGAACACGGCTCTGGCATCAATGCCTGAATGATCGTAAAAACGCTCGTCCTCGGTAGCCACAAGTGCGTCAAACATATGCGGCGATATGCTGTCATATCCCACAAACACACGATTTTCATTCCTTGACCATGTACCCATCAACCGGCCATCGGCACTGATTACTTGTGAGGCGTATTTGCTGATAGGACTCTGCAACTCATCAATTGGAGGCATATAACCTATCCAGCCACGCTCTACACAAAACACGGCTATCACTATCAGCAAGAGTACTGCGGCGTATACGGTCCACAGTATTTTTGTAAATTTCTTTCTCATGAATATTATCAAAAGAGCGCAGCAACATACCACGCTGATTGAGTATCTTTCGCAAAGTTACGTAAAAACGCTGAATTGTCCGAATGCAATCGCGCAAATACACAGACCTACCACTCCACTTCTAAGCCATCATAAGCCAAATGGACATGAGGTGGCAGACTTTTATCGACAATGGCATGCAGCCCCATCTCGTGGCTCATGTGCACCAAGTACGCAGTTTGTGCATTTACCTTATCTATCACCTGTAACGCTTGCGACAAGGATTGATGGGAATGATGCGTCGTATGTCGCAATGCGTTTAGAACCAGCAGCTTTACACCATTCAATTTGAGCATTTCATCAGAAGATATACTGCTCATATCTGTAATGTAGGCCATGCTACCTATGCGATAGCCCCATATAGGTAACTGATCATGTAACACCTCTATAGGAACAACCTCTACGCCTGCCACACAGAACGGTTTTGGTTCTGACAAACCATGTAACGATATGTTGGGAACACCAGGATATTTTTTTTCGGCAAAACAATAGGGTATCCGCTGTTTCAAATTATGCGCACAACGTTCGTTGGCATAAACATCTATAGACTTCCGGAATGAGAACGGGCGAAGGTCGTCTATGCCGCCCACATGATCATAATGCTCATGTGTAATCAACGCCGCATCTATTTTATCGTACGGCCACCTCAACATCTGCTGCCGAAAGTCGGGGCCACAATCAATCAGAATATGTGCTCCATTATCTAAAGAGAGCATGGCCGAAGTACGCAAGCGTTTGTCGCACAAATCTGTAGAACAGCAAACCTCACAATGGCAACCTATTTGCGGAACGCCTGTACTTGTACCTGTGCCTAAGAACCTTAATCGGGGCATAATCTATTTATTCAATAAAATTGGCTTCGGGATATATGCGTATGGCGAATTTATCATACACATCTTTGCGTACTGCGTTGCTCAGGTTAACTATATCCTGCCCGGTTGCACCGCCTAAATTGACCAGCACCAACGCTTGTTTGCTATAAACACCAGCCTTCCCCATTTTCCGACCTTTCCAACCGCATTGGTCTATCAGCCAGCCCGCAGGTATTTTCACTCCACCCTCTACATTGTAGTGTGGCATATCAGGATAATTCTTCAACAAACGCTGCAAGCATTCGTTATCCACGACTGGATTCATAAAGAAGGAGCCTGCACTACCCAAATCCTTGGGATCTGGCAATTTTGACTGTCTTATTTGAATTATCATATTCCGCAAATTCTGCGCTGTGAGTGTTGCAGGATCCATACCACGTTGTTCTAACTCCCGGCGTATGGCAGCGTAATCTAAATCGGGAGAGAATTTGAGCGACAGTCTATATGTTACATATGTTATGATATATTGGCCACGCAAAGCATGCTTAAATATACTGCTACGGTAGGCATACTGACACGACTGATTGTCAAATGTTCTCAACGCCCCTGACGCAACGTCTATAGCTTCAACCTTTTCAATATATTGGCAGGCCTCTACGCCATAGGCGCCAATATTTTGAACGGCACTTGCACCAACCTCGCCGGGTATGAGAGATAAATTCTCTAATCCATAAAAGCCATGTTCCACGCAATATGCCACAAATTCGTCCCACACAACACCTGCCCCCACGCGGAGCCATACGTTGTGTGTATCACGATGCACTTCTTCACACCCCACGATGCGTGAGTGCAACACCGTGCCGTCAAAGTCTTTTACAAACAACAGATTACTTCCACCGCCAATTTGCAGCCACCGCTTTCCTCGTAACGACGGCAAAAACGTCTGAAGTTTTTCGACAGAGTCATATTCAACAAATTCCGCACATTGTGCATCTATGCCAAATGTGTTATGATGTAGTAATGAATACATATTTCCTATTCTTGATTATAGAGGCAGGCAAATTGACGCGTAATGTTTTTACACCCGCATCACAACCACCTCATTGCATAATTTTAGTTTTCGAGCCGTACCAGTTTCCAATCCTTACCATAGCGTTCAAAGGTCAAAGAGCAACCCATTCCGCCCGACTGACTGCAGATCATGAGCACCCTGCGTCGCGAATTAGCATAACTCTGGCCATAATTGATATTTGTAATCGTACCCGAAGGCAACTTCGGTCGGTAATCAGGCCATTGTTCTACATCGAGCAGGCCTTCGATGTTCTGAAAGTTTTCATAATCATACGTCTTGAAAGCGAACGGTTCCTTGATATGACTTTTCTGATACTTTTTATCAACAGAGAAACGACGATAAAAGTCATAAAAGTCGTTATTCACATTACGGCTCATATCATGTGATTCCAAACGTGTCAAGCGCCACTGCCCGTCGACTTTATCAAAAACATACTGCTTTACACGATGCTTCTCGAGATACACCCACTCAAACACTACATGACGCAACGAGGTATCCTTCTCCGCTTTTATCGAACGCGAACTATCGAATATGAGCGTGTAAACATCCAAATTCTTGTACATGGGATCGAATTTCCACGCACTCTTTGCTATCGGTCTGTTTTGACCATCAACATAATTGGGCAAGGGGAAAACGGTGCGTTCTAATTGAAAACGACGCACACGCATATACGAATAAATAAAATCGTCAAACAACCCATCTGCAGCCTTTGGCGGCAATGGCAGACTGTCAGCAGCAGTACTGTCTGTATCAGACTCCACGCTGGGCTTCTGTTTTTCTACAGGATCAGAAACCTTTCCTCCCTTACAAGAGGCCAACACCACTACAAACAGAAGAACATAAACAAATCCTTTCATTGTAAATACTACTTATTTGAGCAACAAAAGTAAGGCTTTTCTTGGTAAGAAGAACATATTTGCAAAGAAATATTTATCTTTGCACGAAAAATAAGCAATAACGCAATGTTAACAGATAAAATTCAATCATTACTTGGCGAAGTGGCAGACTTACAAGCCGCCGACGCAAAGGCGCTTGAAGAACTGCGCATCAAGTATCTTAGCAAGAAAGGCGTGATAAATGGCTTGATGGGTGAATTTCGCGATGTCGCCCCTGAGAGCAAGCGCGAAATCGGCATGAAGCTCAATGAGTTGAAGACTGCATTACAGGACAAGCTCAACGAGTTGCGCGAGGGTCTTGCCACCAAAGAGGACGATCACTCAGACCTCGACCTTACACGTACGCCCTACCCCATAGCCATGGGCACCCGCCACCCTCTTTCTATTGTCAAGAACGAAATCATCGACATATTTTCGCGTTTGGGCTTTTCTATTGCTGACGGCCCCGAGGTTGAAGATGACTGGCACGTATTCTCGTCACTGAATTTCCCAGAAGACCACCCTGCACGCGACATGCAGGACACATTCTTTGTAGAACAGCACCCCGACATCGTGCTACGTACTCACACCAGCTCTGTACAAAGCCGTGTGATGGAAAATTCAAAACCACCTATCCGCGTTCTCTGCCCTGGACGCGTTTATCGCAATGAGGCCATTTCAGCCAGAGCACATTGCTTCTTCCACCAAGTCGAAGGCCTTTACATTGACAAAGATGTAAGCTTTACCGACTTGAAGCAAGTGCTGCTCACCTTTGCACGCGAGATGTTTGGACCTGACACCAAAATACGTCTGCGCCCCTCATACTTCCCATTCACCGAGCCAAGTGCTGAAATGGATATTTCATGCAACATCTGCGGCGGCAAAGGTTGCGCCTTCTGCAAGCAGACAGGTTGGGTTGAAATCTTGGGTTGCGGCATGGTTGACCCCAACGTACTCGAAGCTAACGGCATAGATAGCAAGGTTTACAAAGGCTACGCATTTGGCATGGGCGTTGAGCGCATTACCAACCTGAAATATCAGGTCAAGGATCTCCGATTGTTCTCCGAAAACGATGTGAGATTTCTTGACGAATTTACAGCCGCCAACTAACACCGAAAAGAGTCTTTCCCTTTCTAAGTAAGGGTAAAAGCACAACACACATATATTAAGACGAGATGCGGAAAAGTTGCTGTATGAAACTTTTCCGCATCTCGTCTTTTAGCTAGCTTTACCTCCTCACACGATGCACACCCGCACCTTTGCCCTCACTCCGTAGAGCCCTCTATAAACGGTATGTGGCGCATCTGTTTTTCTATATCCTTCTGTCGCTTGCGCATATAGCTTGATGGAGACAACGAACTAAACTTAATGGGATTGGGCAATGTGGCTGCCACTAAAGCACAATCCGACCGACGCAATTTGTTGGCGGAGCAGCCAAAATGACGCTGAGCCACGGCTTCTGCACCATAGATGTTTTGACCCATCTCTATACTGTTAAGATACACCTCCATAATGCGGTCTTTTGACCAAAAGAATTCTATCAGCACAGTAAAGTATGCCTCAAACCCCTTGCGCACCCACGACGAAGTTGGCCACAGAAAGACATTCTTGGCTGTTTGCTGCGATATGGTACTGCCGCCACGTGAGCGTCCTCCCTCTATATGTTCAATGGCCGCGCTCTGAATGGCATTGAAATCGAACCCATGATGGTGCATAAAGTTTTGATCTTCCGAAGCCATTACTGCCACCGGCAAATAAGGCGATATTTGCTTAAGCGGCACCCATTTGTGATGAACAGCCATAGGCTCGCCCTTTAAGCCATGTTGCACACAACGTATCACCATCAAAGGCGTCAACGACACTGGCACCCAACGATAAGCAATAACGGCCAATATACTTGACACGAGAAATCCCAATACCGTATACTTCAATACCTTGAAAAAAATGCCCATAGACTAAATATAAACAGTTATAAAAAGACAAGCCACCTTTCACAACCATACCTAATTGTACGGCTATAACAAGGTGGCTTTATATTTTCTATATACAAAAGCTTAAGCAACTGATTACGACTTGTCTCTTCAAAATCTATTGCCGCGCCATTTTACTTTAGAAAGGCAGGTCATCTGAAGTTGAAGGTGTGGGAGATACCTCTGGAGCTGCAGGCGCAGTTGGAGCAGGAGTTGCATTAGGAGCAGGAACGGCATTCACTGCAGCACCGTTAGCTTGAGCATCAGCAGCTACCGCATCCGAAGCACGCTGTACACGCCATGCACGCAAGCTATTAAACCAACGGCCATTATACTCATGCGCATCAATATCAAAGGATACAGTCAATTCGTCACCTACATTGATATTAAATTCCTTCAGACGATCTTCGCCAAAAACACCGAACACACAACGCTTGGGGTACTGCTCGTGAGTTTCAATAACAAAATCTTGAGCCACCCACTTTGAGCCTGTTCGAGCTGATGTTCCTGTGCGCGGTTCTGTGGCCACGATAATCTTTCCTGAGATTTCCATTTTGCAATAATTGATTTGATTTTTAATAGTGTCGCGAAGTTACGAAAAAACTTTCACCCACTGCTTTTTTGAGTTGAAAAATTCGCTCGCTCAGTTGTTTTTCGTAATTTTGCCATACAAACAAAACAACTAAAACAAACCAAATTCCTCCACATGAAATTTGTTATATCCAGTTCCGTTCTTTCTTCACGACTGATGACCATCGGCCGTGTCATTGTGCAGAAAAACACAATACCTATTTTAGACTGTTTCTGCTTCGACATACAAGGCACTACCCTGACCATCACAGCGTCTGACAACGATACTACGCTCACAGCCAAGGCCGAACTTAACGAATGCGACTCCGACGTACGCTTTGCGGTTAATGCCAAGACTTTGCAAGATGCCATCAAAGAAATTCCGGATCAGCCACTCGAGTGCTACCTTAACACTGAAAGCTACGAGTTGACTGTTGAATATCAAAACGGCCAATACAAGCTCATGGGGCAAAGCGCCGAGGAATACCCTACTCCCGCCATCTCTGACGAAACTCGAATTGATTTTGATTTAGAGTGTCAAAAACTCGTACCAAGCATTACACGCTGCATGATAGCTGCTGCCAATGACGCCCTGCGTCCGCAGCTCAACACCATTTGCTTTGACATTCACAGTCAAGAGGTGTCACTTGTTTCGAGCAACGGCAACCAATTGGCTCTCACCAAACTCGCCACGCCCGAACTTAATGCTGAAGGCAGCTACCTGCTTGGCACACGCCCTGCCTCACTACTCAAGGGTATGCTGGCCAAAGCCGAAGGCAACGTGCATTTCAGCCTTGGCCAACGTACGGCCATTGTTCACACCGAAGAATATTCGCTCACAAGCCGATTGGTTGAGGGCCGTTTTCCCAACTATCGTAGCGTCATACCTCAAGACAATCCCAACATCGTCACAGTCAACCGCCTGGCACTCGTCAGCGCACTGCGTCGTGTCTTAGTCTTTGCCAACGCACAAGCCGTACTTGTCAAGTTCCGCCTGGGGCCGAACACTATGAACATATCAAGTCAGGACATAGACTTTGGAAAGTCAGCAGAGGAAAATATGCTCTGCGATTATATGGGCGCCCCCATGCGCATCGCATTCAAGGGTTCTGTGCTGCTTGACTTGATTAACAACATCGAGGGCGACGACATTACGCTCAAACTGTCCGATCCCAGCCGTGCAGGTCTCATTGTACCGGCCAAGCAGAAAGAGGGAGAAGAAGTACTTATGCTGATTATGCCTTCTGTCTTTAACGATTAAGCCGTTATCTGATATACAAACACCTTATTCATTGTGAGTTGATGCAGACTGTTTAACACCCCCGAATAATCTTCGTATTATCCATAACAGTCTGCACCAACTAACAATGAGCATATTTTACAACACAAGAGAAATGAAACTATCACTTTCTCGTCCAATCATATTTTTCGACATCGAGGCAACCGGCCTTAATGTCGCAACAGACCGTATTGTCGAGCTCTGTTACATCAAACTCTATCCTGATGGAACAGAAACGGTCAAGACTCAACGTTTCAATCCCGAACGACATATTTCAGAAGAAGCCTCTGCTGTAAATGGCATACATGATGAAGATGTTGCCAACTGCCCGCACTTCAAAGAACAAGCAGCTGAATTGGCACAAACATTCCAAGGAAGCGACCTCGCAGGTTTCAACTCTAACCATTTTGACATACCACTGCTTGTCGAGGAATTTATCCGCGCTGGCGTAGATTACGACGTCACTGATGCAAAGTTTGTCGACGTGCAAGGCATCTTTCACAAAATGGAGAAACGCGACCTTACCGCGGCTTACAAATTCTATTGCCACAAAGATCTGAACGACGCCCACACAGCCGAAGCCGATACGCGTGCAACACTCGAAGTACTCGAGGCACAACTTGACCGGTATGGCACTGAACTTAAAAACAGCGTGCCTTTTCTGGCAGAGTTCTCGCGCCGCACCCGCAATGTAGATTTAGCCGGGCGCATCGTTTACAACGATCAGGGTGTCGAAACCATCAACTTTGGCAAATACCGCGGACGCGCAGTGGCTGATGTGCTGCAACGCGACCCAGGTTACTTTGCATGGATTATGCAAGGTGACTTCACGCAAAATACCAAACAGACATTTATGCGCCTCAAATTGCGCGGTGTGTAATAATAAAGAATGAAAGGGGACGAATGGTCATAACAAGCAGCCCAAACGGCAGTTTGCATAAGATGACGCCATGACATTCGTCCCCCATTATTGTTTGCTCACCCACCATATCTGACAAGAACAAGTAATTACATGAAAGGAAAAAAGATAGTTTTAGGCATCACCGGCAGCATAGCCGCCTACAAAGCATGTTCACTCATACGACTGCTCATCAAAGCTGGTGCCGAAGTGCAGGTAGTCATCACACCTGCCGGCAAAGAATTTATCACCCCAGTAACACTGTCCACACTTACATCAAAACCCGTTGTCAGCGACTTCTTTTCACGACGCGACGGGTCGTGGCATAGTCATGTCGACCTGGGGCTGTGGGCTGATGCCATGGTTATTGCTCCTTGCACCGCGTCAACACTGGGCAAAATGGCACATGGCATAGCCGACAACATGCTCATCACTACTTACCTTTCAATGAAAGCCCCCGTATTCATCGCCCCTGCCATGGATCTTGATATGTACCGTCACCCCGCCACACAGGCCAACCTGCAAACCCTCCGCCAATACGGCAACCACATCATTGAGGCGGCTGATGGCGAACTTGCAAGCCACCTGGTGGGCAAAGGACGCATGGAAGAGCCTGAGAACATATTCAATGTGCTCAACCATTTCTTCAAGTTGCAAGATGCACAACAGAGCGGACATGACTTGACGGGCAAACGCGTGCTTATCACAGCAGGCCCTACATACGAGAATATAGATGCCGTCAGGTTTATTGGCAATTTTTCAACAGGCAAAATGGGCTTTGCTCTGGCCGAAGCATGCGCCGCACGAGGCGCTGAGGTTGAACTAATAGCTGGTCCTGTGGCCATGCAAACCCACCACCCTCACATCAAGCGCACCGATGTAACAAGCGCGCAACAAATGCACGAAGCTGCCACAAGCATCTTTCCGCATTGCGACACAGGTATACTATGCGCGGCAGTAGCCGATTTCACTGTAGCCGAAACAGCCGAACATAAAATTAAACGCGAGGGGTCGGGTGGTTTGCATCTTGACCTCATACCCACCCACGACATTGCACGTGCTTTGGGAGCAATCAAGCGCGACGACCAAAAGTTGGTAGGGTTTGCTCTCGAAACGGACCACGAATTGGAACACGCGGCCGACAAGCTTAAGCGGAAGAACCTTGATTTCATCGTGCTCAACTCACTTCGTACCCCTGGAGCCGGTTTTGCCTGCGACACCAACAAGGTTACACTGCTGTTTGCCGATGGCAACCAAAAGGACTTTCCACTCAAGAGCAAAGCCGAAGTGGCCGATGACATTGTTGACTTTATCTGAACATCATGCTTAAACACCTATTTCACATAATATGTGCAATCTGCCTGCTGGGCCTTTCTGCCCCTATGCAGGCACAAGAGCTTGATGCCCGTGTGAGCATCAATCACCAACAAGTGCAAGGAACGAGCACCTCCGTGTTTGAAACGCTCAAAACCACCTTGGAGCAATTTCTGAATGACAGGCAATGGACCAATATGCAATTCAAGAAGAACGAGCGTATCAGCTGTACCTTTGCCATTACCGTAAAGAAATACTCCCCCTCAGACAATACGTTTCAGGGCACGCTAAATGTACAAAGCACACGTCCCGTATATGGTGCCAATTACACCACCACTTGCTTTGCCTTTAACGACCCTAATTTCAATTTCACCTATCAAGAATACGATCAGTTGGACTTCAGAGCAGACGTGATTGACAATAATCTTACCGCCATGCTTGCATACTACGTATACATGATTATAGGCTACGACATGGATTCCATGTCGCCATCTGGCGGTACCGAATACTTCAAGATGTGCCAAGACATTGTCAATAGTGCGCAAAGCCTCAACGAAAAGGGGTGGAAAGCCTTTGAAGATAACAAAAATCGCCACGCCATAATCACCGACCTGCTTGACGGCGGTATGGAGCCATATCACAAAATGCTCTATACCTATTACCGGCAAGGACTTGATGTGATGAGCGAAAACACCGAACGTGGACGAGCAGGCATAACCCAAGCTATTGAACTACTGAAACAGGCGCACGAAAACAAGACAATGAGTGCCCTTCCGCAAATCTTTACAGAGTTCAAGCGCGATGAGATTATGAACATATACAAAGGACATACCACATCAAGCGAAAAAGAGAACATTGTCAACATACTTACTAAAATTAATGCTTCACAGAGTTCATATTGGCGCGACATTTAATAAGGGTGGTTCTACAAATTCTGTTTTATAAGTAAAGCTGAGAACAATCAAGAACTAACGTGTGCGTGCGTTCAACCCAAGCACTATCAAAGTCAGGAATTAATCATATAACAGATTCCTGCTCCTATTTTTATTAAACGCACAATAATAGTCACATACAACTGAATATGCTTCATCATCTCACAATATCACATTACGCACTCATTGAACACCTGGACATCGACTTTAATTCAGGGTTCACCGTCATAACCGGACAAACGGGTGCGGGCAAAAGCATCATGTTAGGAGCCCTCAATTTACTACTGGGCGGACGTGCAGATGCCAAATCCATTCAGTCTGGCGAAAAAAAGTGCACCGTTGAAGCCTCATTTAACATCGAGAACCTCGGACTTGAGTCCTTCTTTGCACGCAACGATATTGACTTCGATGCCACTGACTGCATCATACGGCGAGAAGTATTACAGTCAGGCAAAAGTCGTGCTTTCATAAACGATACACCTGTCCCTGCGGCCAAACTTAAAGAGATTGGAGCCTCGCTCATCGACATTCATTCGCAACACCAGAACCTGCTCATACGCAATGAGCATTTTCTCATCGACACGCTCGACATTATTGCAGCCCACCCTCAAGCGGTCAGCGACTACAAATGCTTGTACGGGCAGTGCAAGCAAGCCGAGCTGGTGTTGTCACAATTACAAGAGCGCAGCATTAAAGGACGTACCGACCAAGAATATCTCACATTTCAGCTTAACCAAATAGACGAAGCACAACTGCAACCCGAAGAGCAAGATGCGCTTGAAAATGAACAGCACCTGCTCGCACATGCCGAAGACATAAAGCAAGCCTTTTATCAAGCTAAGGGACTGCTCAACACCGACGAAATGAGTCTCTCACAAAACCTGAGGCAAGCTGCAGAGACACTCGAGGCCATAAGCGACAACTACCCCGAGGCCACCGACCTGGCCGAACGACTGCGTAGCGTGCGCATTGAGGTGGAAGACATCGAGGCTGAAGTTGAAAGTAAAGCCGAAGACATCGAATACGACCCACAGAGGCTCAATTATGTAGAAGAAAGACTCAACATCATATACGAACTCGAGCAAAAGCACAATGCTACGACCATAGCCGACGTCCTTGACATCGCAGAAAAGCTACGCCTTGAACTTGACTCTATCGAGAACATTGAGGAGGATATCAAAAAGCAACAAGCCGAAGTCGAACGTCTGCGCGCACTGCGCAACAAGTTGGCGGCCCAACTAAGCAAAGAGCGCAAGGCTGCAGCCAAAATAATGGAGCAGGAACTCATCAAGGTGCTTACCACGCTGGGCATGCCAAACGCCCGCATGGAAATGCAAATAACACCTCGTACCGCCCCCGATGCAAGTGGCAATGACAATGTCATATTCCTATTTTCAGCCAATAAGAATGTGCCATTGCAGGACGTCAGCGCCATTGCATCAGGTGGTGAAATTGCACGCATGATGTTAGCACTCAAATCACTTATTGCCAAACGCACCAACTTGCCAACTATTGTATTTGACGAGATTGACACCGGTGTGTCAGGCACCATGGCCGAATGTATGGCACAAGTCATGCAGGGCATTTCTGCCAACTGCCAAGTGATTTGCATCACCCACCTGCCACAAATTGCTGCACGAGGAGCCCACCACATGCTGGTGTACAAGGAAGACAGCGAAGGGTTTACACGTAGCCACATCATTCCGCTTACCCAAGCGCAACGCGTTGAAGAAATTGCGCACATGCTCTCCGGTTCCGAGCTGACTGATGCAGCCATCGACAACGCAAAAGCACTAATGGCACAAGCTTAACTACACAACAGTCCCCTATATACAATGAAAAAGGTTTTCATCGCAACACTACTCTTTACAACTACATACGGCCACATGGCACAAGCCGCAAACAACCTTCCCACAAAGGAGGCATACAAGGCCATGCTCAACCTGTTTACTTACAACGCCGAAGGCAAGCTCATCAAGTCGGACGTAGCATTTTATGTTGACAACAATGGCAGCGCGGTATGTGCTTACAGCACACTGAAAGATGCAACCCGTGCCGAAGTGGTTGATGCTAAAGGCAAAAAATACAACGTCAGCCGCATTTTGGGAGCCAATGCCACCACCGACCTTGTCAAATTCCGTGTCGACGGTGTAAAGGACAATGCCTATTATCACATTGTCACCATGCCGGCCACAACGGGACAACAGTTAACGCTGCAGAGCTATACTACCAACAAAAAGACCATCATGCCATTTGCCACAGTTGACAGTACCGAGGCATTTAACGCCCTGGCATATTACCATATTAGCGCTGGCAACGACAGTCACAACTATGGGTGTCCACTAATTGACCAAGATGGCTCACTGGTTGGTGTGGTGCAACAAAATGTAGAGAAAAACGCGACCAAAGCCTGCGCCATAGACGCACGTTTTATCAATGCACTCAATATTACTGCCGCATCGGCATTCAACAGCGATTTGGCAGCATTAAAAATTCCCCGCGCCATACCTGACAACAAGCAGGCAGCACTCAACTATCTGTTCATGCTGCCTACGACCGACTCTCTGAACTGCACGACAGCCTATGCCGATTTTATAGCGCAATACCCCGACATGCCCGATGGCTACGTACAACGTGCACAATATTGGGCCGGCAAGAAACAACTCGAAAAGGCCAACAACGACTATGCCACAGCCTTGTCAAAGAGTACAACTTGCACAGACACCACAGCACAAACCGAAGATGCTGTACACTATTCCATAAGTAGCAGCATCTACCGCAATGTCATGGCTGCAGGAAAAGATTCCACACTTGGCCAAGACTGGAATTTAGCACGTGCAGAGCATGAGGCCGATTTGGCATACAAAGCCAAACCTATGGCGCTATACATGGTGCAAAAGGGCAACTGCCAATATGCCGCCCGCAACTACCAGGGCGCATATACCAGTTTCATCACAGCATGCCATGATGCCGCGTTTGCCACCAGCGAAACCTACTTTTCGGCAGCGCGTTCGCTCGAGATGGCCAAGGGCGACAACCAGCAGGTAATAGCCCTGCTCGACAGTTGCATCAACCGCATTCCGCAAATCAACAATACACAGTACGCGCAGTTCTACTTGGAACGTTCACAACGATTATTGAAGGCCGAAAGATATCGCGATGCTGTAGCCGACTATAACCAATACGAGCAAATGATCGGCCCGCGCAATTTGACAGACCGATTTTACGACCTGCGCTCGCAGGCCGAAGAAAAGGCACACATGTATCAGCAAGCACTCGACGACTTACACACGGCCATAGCCATTGCGGAGCAGCCACTCCCCTACCAGATTGACGAAGCCGCATTGCTGCTCAACGTGGGTGAATACCAACGTGCCATTGACGCGGCACAAAAGGTGTTGACACAATGGGGCGACAATGCCGACTGTTATAAAATTATAGGTGTGGCACACGGTGAGCTCAAACACAAAGCCGAAGCATTGAAATACCTGCAACGCGCTAAAGATTTGGGTGATAAAAGTGTAGACAACTTTATCGAGAAATACAAATGATTTCGCCCCTACAATTTTAATTTTGTCAAATTGTCTACATCCTACACTATCTGCACATAACAACTTGATAACCAACAGTTTTATGAGTGTAGACACTTAACAAAACTGTCTGCACTCCTGTCTACACTTGCACAAGCAAGTAGTTTGCACAGCATGCACAGGCAGTGAAAACAGTTTCTCCGACTGGCGTGACGCCCTGCCGTAACTGAAAATTCTACCTCCCGTAACCGCATTCACAAGTTCCCTGCACAGAAATGCAGACTTGAAAAGGGCCAAGTACAAGCGCTTACACCTGTGCCACGAGTGCAACTTAAGTGTAGAATGTTTCGCACGTTGTCTACACGCTTTAGTCGTTTGATAATCAACGACTTACGCATAAATAGTGCAGAGTGTAGACAAAACTGGCAAAAACGACGGACGCGTGCGCGCGAGAGAGAGTAAAGTGCATCAGGACTGTTCTGTACAAGACGAACCTGGTAATACGACTTACAAAGCAATTTGCTTATAAGAAATTCATATTCTTACCCCTTATACTGTATGACACAACATCACATACACATAATAATCCTTGTTGTCTCTACCCTGTTTTGCCTTGGCAGCAAAGCACAGAATATTCACACCATCAACCCCTACCTCAATGCGGAGGAGCGCAATGGCGGTTTTTCAAGCGACAGTGTGGAGACTACCGGTGTGCCCGAAGGCCTCTACGCATGGCACATCAGTCCACGCTTTGGCGACATCATTCCTGCCACCTATGATACCATTCCGCACCGTTTTCAAAACGAGAACCAGACGATGGGTGTAACAGGGCATTACAATTTCACCGGCAACCTGGGCGCACCGCGTATCAGCCATTTCTTCAACGAGCAGGGGGTAAACATGCAAAGCGCACCATTCATCTTCAAAACGCCCTACGACTATTTTCTCAAAAGCACGGACGCGCTTTTGTTCACCAACACCAAGTCGCCATTCACCACACTTACTTACCATTCATGTGGCAACAAGCAAAATGGCGAAGACCGCCTAAAGGCCATGTTCGCCGTTAATGCTGGCAAAAAGTTGGGTTTGGGCTTTAATGCCGACTACCTCTATGGTCGAGGCTACTACGAAGGGCAATCTACAGCCGACTTCGACGGTATGGTTTATGCCTCATACCGCAGCGACAACTACCAGATGCATGCTTACGTGCAACACACTTATCTGAAAACACGCGAAAATGGCGGCATCGAGAACGATGACTACGTCAACCGCCCCGAAATATTTCCTACACGCTACGGCACGGGCGACATGCCCATCAATTTGGCTAAGGCATGGAACAAGATTGGAGGCAACAAGGTGTTTTTGACACACCGGTACAGCTTGGGATTTCATCGTTTTCGCGATGCAAAAGGCCAGATTGTGCCCGAGGCTGTCGTAAAGCAAATGGCCGCCGCTGCAGCTGCCACACAGACCAAGGACACAACCATGGTCAGCACAATAGCCCAGCCGCGTGTTCCGAAAGACAGAGCAGAGAACGTGCCCGTACACACCGACAACGACACACTCAAAATCACAAGCGAATTTGTACCAGTAAGCAGTTTTATTCACACACTTTGCGTTGACGATAACACACGCCGTTTCATTTCGAACGAGGCGAACAACAGCAATTCACCAGGCTATTTCAACGATTTTTATCTGCCGGGCGACTCTGCACTTGACCGCACGCACCATTTGGGCATTGAAAACACCTTTGCCGTGGAATTGCACGAGGGCATGAATCGCTGGATGAAGATGGGGCTCCGCCTGTTTGGCAAACACGAATTGGCCAAATTCGATTTCAAATCTCCATCTTTTACCGCTGCCGACAAGCGCAAATTTGTAGAAAACTACTTTACTGTTGGCACCCAAATACTGTCAACACAGAGTAAAATCATAACTTACAATGTGTTGGGTGAGTTGCGTACAACTGGCAGCGACTGGGGCGAATTTAATGTGGAAGGCAATGCCAAGCTGAATATCCCCATCAAGAAAGACTCACTGCAATTCGTGGTTAACGGCTTTGTACGCAACGAGCGCCCATCGTTTTACTACCGCCACTACATGGCCCGTAATGCATGGTGGGATAATAACAATTTGAACAAAATGTTCCATGCCCGCGTCAACGCCAGCCTACGCTATAAGGACACTCAAATAGGTGTATCGCTTGAGAACATTCAAAACTATACCTACTTTGAGGAGACCCTGACGCCATTCGAAAACAGCGACAGCTACACCTCATATCGTCACGCCATAGGTGTGGCACAAGCCAGCAAGAATGTACAATTACTGGGCATCACGCTCAACCAAAATTTTCATTGGGGCATATTTAATTGGGAGAACGAACTAGCCTACCAAGTGAGCAGCAATAAAGCCGTTTACCCTGTACCGGCATTCTCTGCATATAGCAATGTCTACCTTTTGTTTCACATTGCCAAAGTGCTGCGCACCGAGATCGGTGCCGACGTGCGTTACTTTACGCGCTACGCTGCACCTGCCTACTCGCCCATCATCGGACAATTTGCTGTGCAAGACGCGCAATACGCCACCCGCATTGGCAACTACCCTATAATCAATGCATACGCTAATTTCCATCTTAAGCGCACACGCTTTTATTTGATGGCATCACACGTCAACTATTCGTCAGGTGCAGGACGCCCATTCCTTGTGCCACACTACCCACTCAACCGCTTGACTATACACTTTGGCGTGTCGTGGAATTTTGTGAATTAGCGAAAATTAAATAGATATAGGATTGTGCGTCAATGCAAAAGACGTAATTTTGCATTGACACACTCTTGTACCACAACATTATCTTGAGCGTGACGCAACACACAACGAACAAAAAACAAGTAACAACCACATGGCTGAAACAATAGACATACGCCTGCTCAATGCACAAATTGAGGCTGAGACAGGCTTTATTACAGACTTGGTGGAGGGCATGAACCGCACCATTGTCGGACAGAAACATCTCATCAACTCGCTTCTTATTGGTCTCCTCTCTGATGGTCACATACTACTCGAAGGTGTGCCAGGTTTGGCCAAAACGCTGGCCATCAAGACATTGGCCTCGCTGATTGATGCCAAATTCGGACGTTTGCAATTTACCCCCGACCTGCTGCCGGCAGACGTTATAGGTACCATGATTTATAGCCAGAAAGATGAGAGTTTCAAGGTCAAGAAAGGCCCCATCTTTGCAAACTTTGTACTGGCCGACGAAATCAACCGTGCACCAGCTAAAGTGCAGAGTGCACTGCTCGAAGCCATGCAAGAGCATCAAGTTACCATCGGTGACAACACATTTGCACTGCCAAATCCCTTCTTGGTGTTAGCCACCCAGAACCCTATTGAGCAAGAAGGCACTTACGAACTGCCCGAAGCACAAGTTGACCGTTTCATGATGAAAGTCATCATTGACTATCCGACCATTGAGGAGGAAAAGAAAATCATGCGTGCACACATCAACGACAGCTTTAGCCACGTGTCACCTGTCATTGACACCGACCGCATACTGAAAGCACGTCAACTGGTAAAACAAGTATACATAGACGAGCGTATTGAGCAATACATTGCCGACATAGTCTTTGCCACACGATATCCAGAGCAATACAAGCTCAAGGATTTCAAAAACTATATTTCGTTTGGCGGTTCACCACGTGCCAGCATCAACTTGGCTCTGGCCGCCCGTGCTTGTGCGTTTATCAAGCGCCGCGGATACGTTGTGCCTGAAGATGTGCGCGAGGTGGCAACCGACGTGCTTCGCCACCGCATTGGCTTGTCGTACGAGGCTGAAGCATCGGACATCAAGGCTGATGACATTGTCAAGGAAATTCTCAACAAAGTTGAAGTGCCCTAAACAGGGAATGGACTACCGCGCGAGACCCTATGACAGGGCCATGCACCAACGTGTTAATCAACAGGCAAAATAAAGCATTAACAAACATACAGCAACAGATGGATACTTCGGAACTTCTACGCCGTGTTCGCAGTATTGAAATTAAGACAAAGGCCATCACCAACAATATTTTTGCAGGCGAGTACCACTCAGCCTTCAAAGGCCGTGGCATGTCATTTGCCGAAGTGCGTGAATACCAACCTGGCGATGACATACGCGACATCGATTGGAATGTAACGGCTCGTATGAACCGCCCATACGTAAAGGTGTTTGAAGAAGAACGCGAGTTGACACTCATGCTGCTTATAGACTTGTCTGCCAGTCAAAATTTCGGTACCCACCAACGCACACAGCGCGAATTGGCTACAGAGATTGCGGCAACGTTGGCTTTTTCGGCCATGAAGAATAATGACAAGATAGGTGTGATATTCTTTACCGACCGCATCGAAAAGTTTATCCCGCCACAAAAAGGGCGCAAGCATGTGCTTTACATCATCAGGGAGCTGCTTGACTTCAAGCCACAAGGCAACCGTACGAATGTGGGCATGGCTTTGGAGTATCTTGTAAAAATCATGACCAAACGGTCCATAGCCTTTGTGTTGAGCGACTTCCTTACCACCGACGATTATTCGCGCCCGCTCATGGTGGCCGCACGCAAACATGACGTGGTGGCACTGCACTTGTACGACCAATGTATGGCCTCATTGCCCGACATTGGACTAATAAAAGTAACAGACGCTGAAACAGGACACGAGCAATATCTTGACACATCAAGCAAAGCCACTCGCCAACATCAGCAAAAGTGGTGGCAAGCACACAATGAGGAATTGGCCACTCGTTTCAGTAAGAGCAAAGTTGACTATACGTCTATCGCCACAGACGCGGATTATGTGCGCCCGCTCATGAACCTTTTTGCCCAACGCTGACCTATTTTATTATGAAGAGAGGATACTCACATTGCCTTATATCGAAATTGGCTACCACATTGATCATACTATTATCAATGTGCTTTAATACCGTCGTCTCGGCACAGGTTGTTGTTGAGGCACGTACAGATACGGCCAGTTTCTTGATAGGCGAACAAATTCAACTTACTGTTAAATGTACAGCAAATGCACGCCAGCGCGTTGATTTTCCATATTTTCAACCTCAGCAGCAACTTGTACCGGGTGTTGAAGTTATTGACTGCGGACGCATTGACACGACCATGCTCAACAACGGCAAACGCATTCAGCTGACGCGGCGCTATACCATCACGTCTTTTGACTCTGCCATGTACAACATTCCCCCTTTCAAGGTGAAAGTTGACGGCAAAACCTATCTGTCAAGGGGCAACATTGGTATCAAGGTTAACACCGTGCCAGTGGATTTGAACCACCCAGACAAGTTTAACGGGCCTCACGATGTGGTGGAGCAACCATTTGAATGGAGTTGGACTATTACTTTAATAGCACTGGCTTGCATGCTGATGCTGACTGCGGTTGTCATGATGGCAATACGACTTGCCGACCCTAAATTGATAACACGCCGCATGGTTGTAATGCCTCCCACCCCTGCACACGTAACGGCCATTGACCAAATAGAAAAGATAAAGCTCGCGCCACAAGATGACACCAAGCAGTACTACATGGCCTTGACCGACACCTTGCGCGCATACATCGAGAAACGCTTCGGCTTTAATGCCAAAGAGATGACGACCAGTCAAATTCTGGATAACCTGTATCAACTTAAGAACGAAGAGGCTATTGCTGAATTGAAGACTGTGCTTATTACAGCTGACCTGGTGAAATTTGCCAAGCATACTACTACGATGTCTGAGCAGGACCGCAGCCTTGTACAAGCAATGAACTACGTGCAGGCTACAAAACTTGAGCCTAAGCAAATGCCCAAACCGCGCATCGAGTATGTGTCGCTCTCAAACAAAAAACAGATTTTTTGGCGCAACGTTATGCGTGTGGCATCATGCAGCCTGGCTATAGCGACACTGGCATTATGCGCATACAATCTGTACCTTATTTATTGCAGTTTTGCTTAATCAGCACTTTATTATGACATTCGCATCGCCTACATACTTTTTGCTACTTTTGCTGCTTGTGCCCTATTTTATATGGTACTTCCTGTTTCGTTCAAAACGCGAAAGCCATATATTATGGGCAAGCACCGAAACCTTTCGCCATGCACCGTCGACCTGGCGCACACGTCTCATTCACCTGCCTTTCTTTCTGCACGTTGTGAGTTTTGTGCTCATAGTGATGGTGCTGGCACGCCCACAAAGCGACCACTATTGGCACACAGGCGAAACTGAAGGCATAGACATCATGATGACACTCGACATTTCAACGTCTATGGCCACTCCCGATATTTCGCCCAACCGTATATCTGCCGCCAAGGATGTAGCTCTGGAGTTTATCAACAACCGACCGAATGACAACATCGGCCTTACGCTGTTTGGCGGAGAAGCTTACACACAGTGCCCACTTACAACCGACCATGGTACGCTGATGCGAAGTTTTAAGGGTGCCACCTGTTCACTGCAAAACGATGGCATCATACAGCCTGGCACAGCTATAGGTATGGGTATTGCAAGCGCCGTGTCGCATTTGAATAACAGCCAAGCCAAAAGCAAAGTTATCATACTGCTTACTGATGGAGCAAACAATACTGGCGAAATTTCTCCCTTAATGGCCACCGACATGGCCAAATCTCTTGGCATACGCATTTATACCATATTGTTAGGCACCGAAGGTAAGGTGAACGTGCCTGTGGCTCAACTGCCCAATGGCGAAGTTTACACCCAACAAGTTGATGATACAGTGGACCCAACTACTCTCAAACAAATAGCACATGAAACTGGGGGAACTTTTTATAAGGCTACCTCACGCTCATCATTGAAGAAGGTGTATGCCGACATTGATAAACTTGAGAAATCGAAATTGAAGGTCAACAACCACAACCGACACTACGAGGCTTACATGCCCTTTGCCATTGCTGCATTGATAGTAATGCTGATTGATACGCTGCTGCGCATCACGTGGTTCAAACGTTTATAAAACGTATAAGTTTTGAACATCTACTTATAGATATTATTTATGCTAATATTTCAAAGTCCACACAACCTATATTGGTTACTGCTCATACCTTTGTGCTGCATCATATACATTTATCAAACAATACGCCAGCGCAAGAAGATGGCTGTACTGGGCAATCGTGACCGAATTATGGCCTTAATGCCTGGACGATCTAAATGGCGCAAACACATACGCTTTGGCTTGCTCATGCTTGTTGTAGCTGCACTCGTTCTGACCATAGCACGTCCGCTCTATGGTACAAGACAACAAACCGAAACAGCTAACGGCATTGAAGCGGTTGTGATGGTGGACGTGTCAAACTCTATGCTTGCCAACGATGTGCAGCCATCGCGTTTGGATCGTGCCAAACTGCTTGTGACCAACATGGTGGACAAGATGAAAAACGATAAGGTTGCGCTTGGCGTATTTGCCGGTGAAGCATACCCGCAACTGCCTATCACATCGGACTATGCTGCAGCCAAAACATTTATTGACGCGTTGTCGGCAGGCATGGTTACCATGCAAGGCACTGATATTGCAGCCGCCATTGACCTGGGGTGTAAGAGTTTTACCCAGAACAAGGACGTGGGTAAGGCTATCATACTCATAACTGATGGCGAGAACCATGAGGGAGGCGCCGAAGAGGCTGCCAAAGCCGCAGCCAAGGCTGGCATAAACGTATATGTGATTGGGGTGGGCACTACACAAGGAAGCGAAATTCCTACCGCAAATGGTCCACTGACTGACGCCAATGGACAAGTTGTGCACACCGCACTTAACGAACAAATGTGCCGTGACATAGCACAAGCCGGAAAAGGACTTTACCTGCATCTTGACCAAAGCAATAGTGCACAAGACGAACTGCAGACACAACTCAAACAACTTAAACAGTCAACTACTACAACCTCATATACTGCACGCAACGAGCAATTTCAAGCCGTAGCCTTGATTGCCTTGCTCTTGCTTATTATTGAGGCATGTATTAATGACACGAAAAATGCGTTCTTTAACAAGTTCAAAATATTCAACAAATGATACGGTCTGGCATTATTACATACATTATCATAGTCTTAGCATGCTTGTCGCCCAATCTGGCTACGAGTGTGCACGCCCAAAATTGGATATATAGGTATACGCATATTGGAAATCAGAAATTCCAGAAAGGACAGACTGACAAAGCTGAACAATATTACTTGCGACTGTTGAAAGAGGCACCTAATAACAGCAGAGCCATGTTTAATCTGGCCGATGCGTATCTGGCTAAAGGTGATGTAAGGGGGGCAGACAGTCTGTACAACAAGGTGACGCAGATTGAAACTAACCCACAAGTACGGTCTATGGCTTGGCATAATCGTGGATACATTAGCCAAAGAGCAGCCTTACAAAGTCGCGAACAAGAACAACAGTTGCTGCGTACCGCCATTGAGCAATACAAACAAGCACTGCGACTTGAACCACATAGCGACCGCACCCGTTACAATTTGGCCCTGTGCCAAAAGCAACTTAAAGAAAGCACTAACAACAAACAGCAGAACAAGCAACAACAAAAGCAGCAACAGCAACAAAAGAACAAACAGAACGAACAACAGCAACAGCAACAACAAAAAAAGAACAACAGCAACAAGCAGCAAGACAAGCAGCAAACTGAGCAATATATGAATTTGGCAAGGCAAGCAGAGCGTAGAGCGCTTGAAAAGCTCAAACAGCACCAACCCAGGCAACGCAGCAAGGACAAGAATTGGTGATACGACACATAGCCTTGCACGAAAGGAAAACAATATTTTATTGAACACATGCCATATATCTCTACTAACATTTCTGACATATACAATATAAAGGACAAAGGACATATGCTTCTTTCGCACCTTGCCACATTATTCATAGCACTTTTTGCCTGCATCAATGCTTGTGCACAATCATTCAAAGCCAACATTGAGGATGTGGGCGGCTACTATCGCCTGACCTTTACAGTAACGAGCAGCGATGTCAAGGGCTTTACCCCACCCTCGCTCTCGGCTTTTGAGGTGTTGAGTGGCCCAAGTACATTTACATCAAGTAACTATCAAATAGTTAACGGCAGAGCATCACACAACGAAAGTACTACTTACACATACATACTGTCTGCACGCAAAAGCGGGCATATAACTATTGGCGCAGCCACCGTGCAAGTTAATGGCCGCACTTTGCACAGCCGCCCTATCAGTCTGCACGCACAATCTGGCGGTAATAGCGGTACAAGCAGTCACAGCAGTGCATCACAAAATAATACAAGCTATGACCAATTGCAACAGGCTGGCAGCAAAGTGACGCAACGCGACCTTTTTATAGATGTAACTCCCAGCCGTACTAAAGTATATGAACAAGAGGCCATCTTATTGACCTACCGCATACACGCCCGTGTGGGGGTGGGATTGTCGAATACGAGTTTGGTTCAAAAGCCCGATTTCAAAGGTCTCATTTCACAAGAGTTACCTTTGCCTGGCAACCAAATCCAGACTACTCTTGAACACCGGAACGGCGCGACATATCGTACCGGAACAATTCTACAATACTTAGTTTTTCCACAGCATAGCGGCAGCATTACCATTCCGAGCATAACCTTTGATTGCGCTGTAGTGCAACAAGACCATACAATGGATTTGGCTGATGCTTTTTTCAATGGCGGAGGTACTATTGGGGTGCAAGTACGCCGCAGTGTGGCGCCACTGAAAATACAAGTTTCGTCACTGCCCATGCCACGTCCTGCAAGCTTTTCGGGAGCTGTGGGTAAATTTAATATACAAGGAGAATTACTCAACAGTCATATCAAAACAAATGATGTGGCCACTTACCGCATTACGCTTAGCGGATTAGGCAATCTTAAACTCATTACGGCCCCGGTCGTTAACTTCCCCAAAGACTTTGACACGTTTGATGCCAAAACGACAGACAACACGAAAGTCAACACCGATGGGCTGCATGGACAGTTGACCTTTGATTACACCTTTGTACCACGAAACGTGGGCGATTATACGATACCTGCTACAGATTTCGTATTTTTCGATTCTGCCACAGGTACTTATCGCACCATAAGTACAAGTCCAATAAAACTGCACATATCCAAAGGTTCACAATCAAATGCCGACGTTGACAAGCAGTTAGCTCTGCTCAAGAGTGATATTCGAAATTGCAAGCCTACAGAACATAACTCTATATTGGCATGGGGCAGCACAAGCTATGTTGTGCTTAACATTTTGCTCATTGTCATCTCTATAGTCTTATGGATACTTGTTAGTATTTGGAACAGGAAGCAACATGATACTTCCCTGCATAACAACAGCCGTGCATACAAGAATGCCATGCGCACACTCCGACTGGCAGACCCCATGGCTAAAGGACAAGAGAATGGCAAATATTATAGCACAATAAGCCAAGCTATCGACAACTATTTGGCAACTTACTTCGGTCTGCAAAAGTCTGACATGAACAAAGACAGCATACGGCATTTATTACAAGACAAGCACATAGATGATACGGTCATCAACAACTTGTTTGAAGTTACTGATTATTGTCAATATGCTGAATTTGCTCCCAATAATGATGCTGACAAAGTTCAGACTTTAGCCAAAGCCAAAGATGTTATTAAGTTGATTGATGATGCTTTGAAGAATAAGGCTTAAACATAATTTTCACTCTCACCTATACGTAATAATTCGATGCGAAATCTCATCATATCATTACTTGTCATGCTGGTTGCCACGAATGTAACGGCACAAACAGCCAATGACAAGGCTGAACAAGCTTACCAACAAAAGGATTATGTGCAAGCTGCTAAAAGCTATGCCCAACTCTTGCCACAAAAAGGCCAAGTAAGCCACAACGCAAAGGAGTTGGAAGCCACATACTACAATTTGGGTAACTGCCACTACAGACTTAAGAATATAGGAAAAGCCATTTGGTGTTATCAGCAGGCTCTCAGAATAAATCCTGCTGACGATGAGGCCCAATTCAATCTGCAACTTTCACAGACCAAAACGCAAGATAACCTGAACGCATCAACTGGGTTATTTTTTACCACCTTCTTCAAAAAGGCAGTCTGCACTGCAAACAGTGATACATGGGGTGTTGTAGCACTCATCATGTTGGTTCTGTGCGTGGCATCTGCTTTAACTTGCAAAATGGGTAAAAGCATACACATACGCAAAGCAAGTTTCGCTTTCAGTATTGTTTTTGGCATATTCACACTATCTGCATACGCTTTTGCATACATTGAGCAGCACTTCATATACCCTGGCACTCAAGCTGTTGTTGTTCAAGAAATACAAACTTACGCATCACCTACTGTCACTTCGGCCAAAACGCGCACTTTGCACGAGGGGGCCATTATTGGTGTAAACGGACGCACAGGCAATAATTGGATTGAGGCCGAATTGCAAGATGGCATGGTTGTATACCTACAATCGGATATCACCCTGCCAAATGCAAATGATTTATGCACTTCACCCATCAACCCGTCTGTCAAACTTTGGCAGCTTTACTAAAAACTCCCACTACAATAAGCCACTCATGGACCAAGCTATAACCTTGCTACTAAACGGCAGTTCTTCGCTCTACCTGGACGGCATTGCATGGACCGCAACACAAACAACCACGTGGTTGCCACTTGCCATTGTGCTGTTATATGTCATTATTCAGGCAAATGATTTAAGGGGCATTCTGCGCATAATCATCTGCATCAGTCTTTGCATCGCATTGGCCGACCAAGTGGCATCGAGCGTATTCAAGCCCTTAGTAGCGCGCTGGCGTCCGACGCACGACCCCTACATCATGTATATGGTTGATATTGTTCGAGGTTATCGAGGGGGTAACTATGGTTTCTTTTCAAGTCATGCAGCCAACACTATGGCCGTTGCCACCTTTGTCACGTTGCTAATGCGCCGCAAAACGCTCAGTTACTGGCTCGGCAGTTGGGTTTTGCTCAACTGTTGGACACGCATTTATCTTGGAGTGCACTATGCCGGCGATTTGTTTACAGGACTCGTGTGGGGTGGCATTGTTGGAGTCGGCATATACAAACTCTTTGTGTTTTGGTCTATGAAAGTGGCACAAACGCAACGGAAAGCGCAATATGCACTCCTTAATACAGAAAAGCCATATTTTACGACAAGCAATTACACTTTGCACCAATCACATTTATTGATTGCTGCACTACTAACTACATATTTATATATTGCTTTCAAAGCCTTATTCTTTGCAGAATAGGGAAACGTGTTTTTGCATAAAAACAAAAAGAATCAGACGGCCTATAAGCCGGGTTCTGTGCCCATGCACCCAAAAAAAGATGCACAGCGCCTGCCATTTATCCGCGCACTTTGTTGCCAAAGTGCTCTATCGTTCTACCCTCCAACGCGCATTTAATACTGTTTAGGCGTTAAATGCTCGGACGAGCAGCCCTCTTACGCTGGTATACATGAACTTTCAACTTCTGACGTGCACAGCACACATGTCACCATGTGCCTGGTGGGCTCTTACCCCGCCTTCTCACCCTTACCCTACTGTTATAGCGACAGCGGGCGGTTATTTTCTTCTGCACTGGTTCACCCTCACGGACGACTTCCAATTAAGAAGCAGAATGCTCTACGTTGCCCGGACTTTCCTCCTGCATCTCAAAAAACGAATGCACACGGCAAGCCGGCCGACTGATTCTTATGTAACGCAAAGGTACAAAAAAATTAACGTCTACGAATGTCGTATGCTCAAAAAAATGTACTTTTGCAAACTAATGAAACGCCTTGCATACATATTACGGCTTTGCTGATTACAAGGACGTTGTCATAAACGTTGCCGATTATATAAGTAGGTGTTCTCTTTGCACTGACGCCTGCCGATTGTATAATATAATTCTGGACACCTACTAATCATACCTAAACCTCATGAAAAAAGGGCTTTTACTCATAGCTGTTGTTTGGCTCTCGACACTACGAATTTGGGCACAACCAGGACGTACAACAATCTTGGCCCCCAATATACATACTGTAAGACTTATTGTTGACAACCAAATTGAAGCTTTCCCCGTATTGAAACTTAACGATGGTAAAACTCTGGAGGTCAGTTTCGACGACATGACACACGAGTACCGCCGTTACACCTACAAAGTGGAACATTGCGATGTTTACGGCAATGTATCTGAAGATTTATTTGACAATGAGTATGTCAATGCCACGAGCAATGAGGTTGTCATCGAAGACTACGAGCCGAGTCAAAACACAACTGTAAATTACACACATTATTCGTTTACACTGCCTAACACACAAATGCGGCCACTGCTTTCGGGCAATTACCGCATCACCGTCAGCACCGAAAATGACGAAGGCAACAATGTGCCGGTAATACAAACATACTTTGCCATAGTTGACCGAAAAGTCAGCATTTACCCCACATGCACAACCGATACTGACATTGACCACAATAATTCTCACCAACAATTATCACTCAAAATTGACTGCAGCAACTTACTTCTACGCGATGCTGAAAATGAAGTCAAAGTAATTGTCTTGCAAAATCGGCGATGGGATAATGCCGTCATTGGGCCACAATACACAGGCATCAACAACAGCACTTTGCTTTGGGAGCACTGCCACAGCTTAATATTCGAAGCCGGCAATGAATACCGCAAGGCCGAATTCCTGTCTACACGCTACCCTGGAATGCACGGCGAAAGTGTTAGATGGATAGATCCATTCTACCATTACACGATGATGACCGATTACCCACGCAAAAACTACCTTTACGACGAGGACAAAAATGGTCTCAGCGTAACAAGATACGACAGCAATGGTGATGCCGATTATGAAGCTGACTACGTCATGATGCACTTCAAACTTGACATGCCATGCTTACCTCAAGACCAACAAGTCTATGTGTACGGGCAATGGACTGGTAACAACCTTAACCCAACCTGTCGAATGCAATACAACGACTCTGAACAGGCTTACACGGCCGACATCTTGATGAAATGCGGTTACTACAACTACATATATCTTTGCGCTAAAAACGACTCAGCAAGAGGTTATACACAACCAACCGAGGGCAATTTCTTTCAAACAGAAAACGAATATGATATTCTTGTGTACCACAAGCCAACCGGCACAAGATATTGGCAACTGGTAGGCTGCATCACACCTATTTATCGAAACAAATAATACTTCCCCACTCCACCACTTTACACCGACATCACACAAACATGTTTATTCAAATACTCGACTTTATCGGCACATTTGCCTTTGCAATATCTGGCATTCGTTTGGCTTCTGCCAAGCATTTCGACTTATTGGGCGCATACTGCGTAGGCTTGACTACTGCCATTGGCGGAGGCACCATGCGAGACCTCTTACTGAGCCAGCCTCCGTTTTGGATGACAAATTCTTTTTACCTTATTTGCACAGGCTTTGCCCTTATTTGGGTAATCATATTTCGCAAGTTCCTCATTAAGCAAGAGAATACTTGGTTCCTGTTCGACACGATTGGACTGGCTCTTTTTGCCGTCGTTGGCATCGAAAAGACACTTGCTGCCGGATTTCCATTTTGGACAGCCATAATTATGGGTACCATGACTGGTGCCGGAGGGGGTGTATTCCGTGATGTTTTTATAAACGAAGTACCACTTATCTTCAGGAAAGAAATCTATGCCATGGCTTGCATCATTGGCGGCATAGCCTACTTCATCTGCTACAAAATCGGCATGGGCAACATTGCTTCAGGACTGATATGCGGCCTATTTGTCATCATATCCCGCATCTTGGCTGTTCACTACAAAATACACTTACCAACACTCAAAGGCGACAACGAGTAAACTGCACAGCTACTTACCACCATGAGCATGATATACCTGCATGTGCCATTTTGCACCAGCCGCTGCATCTACTGCGATTTCTATTCCACCACTCAATCAGCAACTGTCAGACACGAATATGTCAATGCGGCTTGTGCCGAACTTGCCAATCGCACGAGCTACCTGGCTGACAGGCATATCCAAAGCATATACTTTGGGGGGGGGACTCCATCACAATTACAAATAAAAGAGATTGCGATACTTCTCGATAGTATCAACAAACACTACGATATTGATACCAACGCTGAAATCACGCTCGAAGCTAACCCCGACGATGTTACACCCGACTTTGCACACAACCTGCGCAACCTTGGTTTCAACCGCGTCAGTTTGGGCGTACAGAGTTTCAATGACCGGATATTGAAAATGCTCAATCGACGTCATGATGCAGCTACAGCACAAGATGCCGTACACACCCTGCAACAAGCCGGGCTTGACAATATTAGCATTGACTTGATTTATGGATTGCCCACTCAACTTCTGCAAGATTTTTCGTCAGATTTACAAAAAGCCTTTTCATTGCCCATCAAGCATTTGTCAACTTACGCGCTAAGCATTGAACAAGGTACCTTGCTACAACGCAAGATACAATCTAACGAACTTGCCGAAACCGACGAAGACACTTTTATAGCCGAATACGAGATCATGATGCAACAAGCTCACGCACATGGGTTTGAACATTATGAAATTTCGAACTTTGCCTTACCTGGCTTTGAATCAAGGCATAATTCTGGATATTGGAACAACACCCCCTACCTTGGCATCGGACCTGGAGCGCACTCATTCAACGGTACAGACGAAAGACAATATAACGAGCCGAATTTAGGAAAATATATTTCAGCAGCGGGACTTCCACCACACACCATCGAGCACCTCACGCTCTCCGATCAGTTTGACGAGCAAGTATTTACATCTCTACGCACCCGCAAAGGGCTCTCGCTCAAAACCATGGAAAAGAGGTTTGACAAAGCATGGCTTGAAGACTTGAAAAGAGCTGCGCAAAAACATATCTCCAGTGGAAACTTGACTTTCAACGACTACACGCTCTGCCTCACGCGGAAAGGTATTATGACAAGCAATGATATCATCAGCGACTTGATGCGCGCAGAATAAGTTGCAACTAAAGCGGCTCACCCGACAAAGTCCGTGGCAGGGTCTAACCAATTGAAGCAAACTTCATTGCGCTTGGCTCGTCCTGTCTTTGGCGGTAGTAGAACTGAAAAAGCGGTATAGACATTTCTTTGTGAAATCTCTATACCGCTTATATTTTTGTGCTTTAAGCAGGCGCGCAGCCAACCCATAGCTGTTAGTGTTCGTCCTCGTTGAAATAGAAGTTTTCCAAGCGGAATGGATCTGGTACATACTGTGGACGATGCTCTATATGGAAGCGGTTGTATTTCACATAGGCGGCGGTGCCGTTCAGCTCCATAAACTCGTAATTCTTCTCTGAGCCTGATGACTTTGTTAAGTGAAAGCGCATAAAAAGCCTTGCTTGCGTAATAAATTCCTCCGAAAGGGGTGATTTTCTCAGATTAATGTTTACCTTTGCCATATGTCGGATATTCTTTATTTGAGTTTTAAGCAGCACTAAGGTAAGTAAATTTTCTGACGAATGCAAGCATTGGATAATTTATTGTTATCCTACGACTTGCTTTCTTGTGAAATTACAAGTCTGCTAATTTAAGACCTATAGGTCAAATAGTTTAAAAACAAGTAACAACAATTATGGCAATACCTATTGACCAATACCTTCATCAGGAGGTAAAGGATTATATAAGAGACAAATATGACTCTAAAAAGAAGGTGACATCCTACTTTCGGAAAGGGTCATGGCAAACCAGTCGCTACATACAGGTAAGTACCTGTTTGAAAGATTCTGATATTCATTATGAATACTATAATGGGGAAGTACAGCTCCATTTTGAAGGGAAGTATGCAGAAGACGGTTTTAAAGATTTCAAGAAATACTTGGTAGAAAGAACCTCTGACAGCCCTAATTTGAAATGGAAAAGATGGCAAGGTCGGAATAAGGGAACATGCGTGTTGGAGCGGAATATCGACTCTATAGACGACCTATTCCAGACTTTCTCAGATATGATAAACATATTTGATCCTTTAATAAAGGAATTTACAGGTAATCATGAGGACTTATTTTCTTCTATGCATAAGTCAGAACATTATATAGATAGATCTTATGCCATTCAGGAGGATGTATCTGGGCAATTACCTCAAGTTGAAATCTGCAGTGTAGGATCCTTGCCCTTCGATGTTTTTGTAATACCTCCATATCAAAGACCATACAAATGGACTGCAAAAAACGTCAATCAACTCATATCAGATATTCTTGCGTTCAGAGAGCGTAAGCAATACAGACTTGGAACTCTCGTTTTGCACAACGACGAGATTGTTGACGGGCAGCAACGCATCATCACGCTTGCGCTGCTCATACGTATTATGTACAATGCCTTGAAAGATGAAAAGGTCAAGGCAAGTTATTCTGATATAGATAAAAAGATAAATGCTTTTTCGAATTCCGATAAAGTGTCTTTTTTCAACCGCTATACACTTCATAATGTTATTGAGAATATTCATACGATAGAAAGCCGAAAAGCAGATTTTGATCAGCAGCTTTTCGATTTCTTATTGAGAAAGTGTGAGTTTGTTGTGCTTCGACTAAACAGTATATCAGAAGCATTTCAGTTCTTTGATTCACAAAATGCCCGTGGTAAGGATCTTGCCGCACATGATCTACTGAAAGCATACCATCTGAGAGAGATTTCGGTGCTCAGCCAAGAGGACAGCAATAACATTGACGAGTGGCAAAACAAGCCAACCTCTTTCTTAATGGAGGTTTTTCTGACTTTGTTTCGAGCCAAAAGATGGTCTCGTGGAAAGGGGGGAAGACGGTTTACCAAGGAACATGCGGATGAATTTAAGGGCATTTCTTTGAGTGACGGTAAACGTTATCCATTCTATCAAATGGAAGTGATAGCCCACATATTTTCCTCTTTGTACAACCAAGACCCTATAAGGGCGATTGACAGGAATCATATAGAATATCCCTTTAATCTTGATGATCAGATAATCAATGGCGGACGTTTTTTTGATATGATTCGCCACTATATCAATTTGTATGAGCATATTCGGCAATATAGAAAATCGTTACCGGATGGAAGTCGAGCCAAAGAAATTCTAAATTTGATAACATCCTATAATGGTTCAGGAAGAACCGGCGATGGATATATCAGAGATATGTTCTATACTCTACTCTTGTACTATGTAGACCGTTTCGGAGAAGAAGAACTTGATAAGGTTATACCTCAATTCTTTATATGGGCATACAAACTGAGACTACAGCTATCCGCTGTACAGTTGGCATCCATTGACAACTATGCAACGGCTTGGGATAACATGTTTAGGTATGTCTATGATGCCAAAACTCCGTATGATATAATCAACATCAATATCGAAGGCGTGCAATCAAAGCAATGTTCCGGTTGTGAGAAGATAAAGGATTTGTTTAAAGAATACAACAAGTATTATGGCAACGATTAATAACAATATAGCCCAGTTAACAGTAAGGGAATTCCTTTCAGAGGGCAAGTACGTCATTCCCATTTACCAACGCAATTATGATTGGGGAGAAAGAGAAGCCCTGCAATTATTGGAAGATATTTCCGACTACGCAAAGAACAATAATAGGCAAAACTATTATATAGGGTCAGCTGTAGTTTTTGTAAGGACCGACAACGGAGAAACATATTTTGAAACTATAGATGGCCAGCAACGTTTGACGACTCTGACCATTCTTGCCAGCTTGTTGAAACACCTTAATGTAGCAAGTTGGTTCGAAAAGCCTAATCTTTCTTATGATCATAGAAAAGAGGCGGATGATGCTCTTGTTATGCTTCAAAGAAATCAATATTCTGTACATCAAGCTGCGCAGAATATAATAGATGTATATGGTTTGTTCAGCAAGAATCTTCATCATGTTCTTAGAACAAAAGGATTGTCTGTCGCCGATTTTGCAGACTACCTTTTTTCTAAGGTCATCATTCTTCGAATTTCTGTTCCACAAGACACTCAACTAAATCATTACTTTGAGATAATGAACACTCGTGGAGAGCAGCTCGAAAAGCATGAGGTTCTTAAGGCTGTATTGATGAACAAGCTTTCGCCTAACGAGCATAAACTTTTCCATCTTATATGGGAAGCTTGCTCTGATATGAGTTCATATGTCCAAATGAACTTTTCGGTTGGTCAAAGGGCACTTATCTTTGGCGACAAATGGACAAATCTGAAATTTAAAGATTTTGATTCTCTGTGTAATGAGATTGAAATCGATAATAATAGTTCCTTGATTGAAGATAATGAAGACTGTGCCCCTCATACGCTCAACAACCTTTTTGAGGATGCTAAAAACAATATAAGGTATGAACTACCTCGCGATGGAAGCCTAGACGAGGGAAAGCAAGACCGTTTCGGATCCATTATCAATTTCCCGAACTTCCTTCTGCAAGTACTCAAAGTGTGCTATCATGACAGTAACTTTTATCGGGAAGATGTAGATGCTGGAATCAGACTTGACGACAAGGTCTTGATACCTACTTTTCAAAATGTGTTAAAGTCTATAACAGACGAGATGGGAAGAAGGCGCTTTGTTAAATTCTTTATTATGGAGCTGCTCTTATTGAGAGTCCAATATGATCGTTATGTGATTAAACGAGAATATCTCAACGGATCCGAGAGTTGGAGATTGAAGTCAATTCGAAAATATGACAACAACAAAGCAAATTATGTAAATACGTTTTCTGCGGGGAGCTCTGAGGATGAGAATGACCTCGGTAAAGAAATCAGGATGCTGGAAGCGATGTTCCATGTCTCTGCACCTACACAGATTTACAAGCATTGGCTGAATGCTTTGCTTTACTATGTTCATAAGCAAGAAGACTTCGACTCTTCTTGCTTACGGGATCGGTTGTACAATTTGGCTTGCAGTTATATGCTAGACATCTATATTGGTAAAGAGAAGTCTGATTTTGAAGACGTTATTTACAGAAGCAACAACTTCTTACCCCACAACAATACCAATAATATAGATTGGACCCAAATAGACTGTGGTTGCAATGTTCACAATTTCGTATTCAACTTCTATGATTTTATTACTTGGAAGGAGAACGCTCCGAAATACCCGAAGTTCGAATTCTCATATAGGACATCAGTAGAGCATTTCTATCCTCAGAATCCTATGCCTGGATATGACAACCTAAAAGACAGGGGGCTTGATTGCTTCGGTAATTTATGTCTTATTAGCAGAGGTATGAACTCTAAATTCAGCAATAATATGCCAAAAGCCAAATTGGACAATTTCGGTCTTATTGAAGAAGTTCGAAATGGCCTTAGCCTAAAGCTTCTGGAAATGATGGATATAGTGAAGAGTAAAGGGGACTGGAGCGAGACAGAAATCAAGGAATTTGACAAGCTTGCCAAGAATAGGATTTTGGAAGCATTGAAACAAATCGGTTAAGACTACTTTTTCCAATGAGGCGATACATTTCCAACACCGACCACTACAAAGACCTCTATGTTGCAGCGCTGGCAAGGAAAAGAAGCCTTTCCCTGCCTTGCTTGCACAACTCATACGCAAGGGTGTGGAGGTGCGGCTCATATATCCAAAGGAATCCAGTCCGGCTTTCCGTGAGTACTTTGACAGGTATCCAGTTTTGTATGACCGACAGGAACGGATGCTCTGTTCCCGAGTCCACTTCAAGATGCTCGTCTTTGACTTCAAAGCAGTTTATATGGGTAGTACCAACCTGACAGGAATTCGATGACTTGCGGATAGGTAAATTCGGCTCACCCGACAAAGTCGTTGGCAAGGTCTAACCAAACACCAACGATACCCGATAGAAAAAGAACGGAATGTCCCTTACCCCACGCAGTTGGCTTCTAAAAGCCTTCAGCTTGGAATTGAGCGATTCTGCCGATGCGTTGGTAGCGCGCGAAATGAAGTAATTGAGTATTTCGTCCTCGTAGGTCTTAATGGTGTCTCTGACAGCCTTTATTTCTCTCAGTGTGGATTCCGTAACCTTGTCATACCATTCGTGGAGCCTTGTTCTGGCAGAGTCTTTTGTAAGACTCTTGCCCTTGAATATGCCCCTTAGCGAATTGATGATGCCGTATGCCTCCTTCAACTTTGGATACTCGCCAAACAACAACTTCGCTCGTTCTTCCTGCCTGTTGGTCCACTTGTCTCGGCTCTTGAGCATTTGCTTTCTGCATCTGGTAAGGCTTTCCACCTTGGTTTCCTCGTTGCTCAGGGTTGACGGAACGAAACGTGCGGAAAGTCGCATAGGTTTGCGCCCACGCTTCTTTCCTTTGAGACGCTTGTGCGTCTTGCGGTATGCCTTTCGTTGTTTAGCCAACCGTTCCAGTTTCTTCCTGAACTCAGCCTTTTCCTTCTTCTGCTCCTTGATTGATTCGCGCTTCAATCGCAGCCGTATCTCCTCAATACCTTCCCCGCAGCGTTGGATGACATGAAAGCAGTCGCGTATGATCACGGCTTTTGGGAATGCGGACTTCGCTATGGCCCCCATGCTGTTTGATAGGTCCATTGTTATATCTGCGACTCTCAGCCGCATCTCTTCGGGCAACAACATCAGTTTCTCGATGACCTCAGATGGTTTCGTGCCTTTTATTATAGCGATGACGGTATGTTTGCCACCATGTCCGTCCTTGTTGTGGAGGATGGTGTATACCTCATGGCAGAACGATGTTTCATCCAAACCTAAATGGACACCCATGTTCTCCGGAAGCAGCACCCAATCGGAGGAATGGGCACGCTGCGGCCATAACCGGAAGCCACTGAGCACGTTCTTGTAGTTCTTCTCAAAGGTGCCGCCGTCTATCATGTATGTGTGGGACAAGGACTTCGCGGTTATCGGCTCATTGTCCATCCGCTGCCTTTAAAAACGCAAGCTCCTTCGAGTATTGCGTCTTTTCGTGGGCTATGCTTTCAAGCGGAACGATATAGTTGTGGCCTTCAGGAGTTGTCCATCTTCGGCGGCGGACATGCAGTATTGTCTTGCGGTCACGTATGGGAAAGTCCAGTATGCGGCATTCCTCTGTAAAGCCGTTGGGCTTGGATGCCGACATTGATGACGGGCGATTGTCGCGCTCGTCAAGGTATAGGTGCAGGATGTTACGCTAAAGCCTGTCCTCAGGAGTCGGCTCTTCTGCAAAGTCGACAACGTCGAAATAATCCAGCACACCGTCTGGAAGAATATAGGAGGCAAGCCCCTTATACATGTTTATGTCTGTTTTAAGTTCCATGTGGTAAAGTTTGTAAACTTAAACGACAATCCGCTTAAATATCGTTGGTGTTTTGGTTAGACCCTGCCACGGACTTTGTCGGGTGAGCCACTAAAGCACCTACTTAAGCCCCAATGACAGATTTCTCAATTTGCCATTGGGGCTTTTTGCTTAACCTATAAAAAAGGCCGCGTGTTATCAACAATCATACACGCACTACATATTCTTCTCAAGTTGTGCTGCCGAACTTGCACCAACGAGCACACTTGTTACACCCTTTTGGCGCAATATCCATGCAAGTGCTTCTTCTACCAAGGTCTTCCCCTGAGCAGCCGCTTCCATATTCCATGCCTTTAAGTTGTCCAACAATTCTGGTGTAAGAGCCGAATGTTTCAAAAAATGCTCCTTAGCCATTCTGCTATCAGCAGGAATGCCATTGATATAACGGTCTGTTAGCAGCCCCTGTGCCAAAGGCGAAAACGAAATAAAGCCAATGCCCTGTTCTACGCAGTAATCCAATATACCTTGATCCTGCGGTGCACGATCTATCAAGTTTAAGCGTCCTTGATAAATCAAGAGCGGGCAATCACGTTCCTTCAAATATTGGCAAGCAAACTGCAGAGCCTCCAACGGCCAACGACTTATGCCAAGATACAAAGCCTTACCTTGCTTAACCACATCGACCATAGTTTGCAATGTCTCCTCCAAAGGTGTGTTTGGATCATAACGATGGCTATAGAACAAGTCTACATATTCAATGCCCATACGCTTCAAACTTTGGTCAAGACTTGACATCAAATATTTGCGCGACCCCCAATTTCCGTATGGTCCAGGCCACATGTCATATCCGGCCTTAGTTGCAATAAACAATTCGTCACGATAAGGAGCAAAATCGTCACGCAGAAGGCGTCCCAAAGTCTCTTCTGCACTGCCTGGAGGTGGGCCATAATTGTTTGCCAAGTCAAAGTGCGTAATACCATGGTCAAAAGCATAATGCGCTATTTCACGGCAACGAGCATACGAATCCTCGCCCCCAAAATTATGCCAGAAGCCCAAACTTACCTTTGGCAAGAGCACGCCACTCTTTCCACACCGCTTGTACAAGATGTCTGCTGCATCATACCTGTTTGCACAAGCCCGATAATTTTGTGTTGGTTGCATGTTATCCATATTTTGTTTTAATGATAATAATGCAGAGTTCCCTGCACCCACTTGCAAATATCGGCATTTCTAAGCAGCACACAACAAATAACGCCCCAAAAAACTCATAATAGTTTTCTGGGGCATCACTTTTGTTTTAATACTGTTCTTACTTCATGTCATTATGTTGGTTCATCAGTATTTCCTCGCCGTTCGTGTTATAAAAGGCATATTGCAAATAAGCTAATTTTTGGTTGGGATAAACCCTTACGCCCATGCCATACTTCATTTGCCAGCGTCTTTTGATTGAGAAAAATCCCTGGTTTATATATGCAGCTACAAACGGGTGCACATAAAGGCGGAAACGCTTGATACCAAGTTTGTTTACCAATGTGTCAATCTTAGTTTCAAGAGAATCAGTAAACAATATGCTGGGCTTAATTTTTCCTGTGCCACCACAAGTAGGACAAGTTTCCTCCACGTTGACATCCATTACCGGACGCACACGCTGACGCGTAATCTGCATCAATCCAAACTTCGATAGCGGCAAAATGCTATGCTTAGCACGATCCTTACGCATGTTCTCAACCATGCGCTCGTAAAGTTTTTGGCGATTTTCGGGCAAGTTCATGTCAATAAAGTCGACCACAATGATACCACCCATATCGCGCAAGCGCAATTGGCGTGCTAATTCGTCTGCGGCACCAAGGTTCACATCAAGTGCATTAACCTCCTGTCCTTCCGAGCTTTTTGATCGATTACCACTATTCACGTCAACAACATGCAAAGCCTCAGTCTGTTCTATTATCAAGTAGGCGCCATGCTTGTATGTTACGGTGCGACCGAGCGAAGTCTTAATCTGTTTGGTCACCGAGAAATTGTCGAATATGGGCACAACCCCCTTATACAATTTCACAATATCCTTACACTCAGGAGCAATCAAGCTCACATAGTTGCGTACCTCGTTGAACACTGTCTGATCGTTGACATAAATGTTCTCATACGAAGGATTAAACAAGTCACGCAGCAAAGCAACAGTACGACTTGTCTCCTCATAGGCCAACTGTGGCAAGGTCAATGCCTCGCGGCGAGTTTGCTTCACCTTAGCTATGGTGTTTTCCCAACGCTTGAGCAAAATTCGCATTTCGTTGTCGAGTTCCGCCACACGCATGTTCTCAGCCACCGTACGTATAATCACGCCAAAGCCCTTAGGCTTAATGCTTTGAATGAGCTGTTTCAATCGCGTGCGTTCAGCTCCCGACTTGATTTTCGACGATACCGATATCTTTTCACTAAATGGAATCAATACAAGGAAACGGCCTGCAAATGAAAGTTCCGAAGTTAATCGAGGACCTTTGGTATTGATAGGTTCTTTCACTATCTGCACCAATATTTCCTGTCCAACTTTCAGCGTGTTTTGTATACTGCCGTCCTTGTCCAGGTCAGGCTGTTTGCCCACCTTGTCGAGTGTCACATTGCGTCGCCCATCTGCAATTAACTGCAGATATTTCTCTTGAGCATGATAGCGTGTGCCCAAGTCCAAATAATGCAGAAAGGCATCACGCTCAAAACCAACATTCACGAAGCAAGCATTCAGTCCTGGCATGAGCTTGCGCACCTTTGCCAAATAGATGTTTCCTACCGAAAAATGCTCAGAACGTCCCTCGCGCTGGTACTCAACGAGTCTTTTATCCTCGAGCAACGCGATGGAAATATCCTTTTTCGTAACATCTACAATAACTTCGCTTGTCATGAATATAAATATAATTCTTTCGAAAGTAGTCTGCCCACACATCAAATATTAACTGTGCACCAGCTACCTTCATTTAAGTAAAAAAGAACGAGCAAACGAGTAATCATGCTCCTTTCGGGGCCATAACTTTAGCTCGTTTACTCGTTGGTGGGTTAAAAGAGACTCTTGCTGAGAGCCGTCGAGCCTTTACTTGCTCTTATGACGATTCTTGCGCAGTCTTTTTTTACGTTTGTGAGTAGACATCTTGTGTCTTTTCTTCTTTTTTCCGTTAGGCATACCTATTACGTTTTTTGGTTAATTATGTTAGTTATATTTTAAGCTTTCTGACTTTTATCTTTCACCGACACGGCAAACTCCTTAGCAGGCTTAAATGCAGCAATATCGTGCTCTGGTATGATGATAGTGGTATTATTTTGCATGTTACGGGCAGTCTTTTCAGCACGGTGCTTCAAATAGAATGTGCCAAAGCCACGCATACTTACGCTCTTACCATCGAGCAACGCTGTCTTTATTTCGCCTGTGAAAGCCTCCAACACCTTCGACACAGTGTCGCGGTCGAAACCCTTCTTGCTTGCTATAGCCTTGATGATTTCTGATTTAGTCATTCCAGTTTAATGTATTTAGTTTAATATTATTTTTGCCAAAGCGACTGCAAAGATACGAAATCTTACTGATTTAGAACGCATTCACTCTGATTTTTCAACTAACTACACCGGAATTTTCTCTATTCTGCGCACATGGCGTCCACCTTCAAACTCTGTATTGAAGAATTCGTCCATTATGTCGTGTGCCACCTTCGTATCGATATAGCGTCCGGGCATAACCAACACATTCGCATCGTTGTGCAAACGCGTCATGTGGGCTATTTCAGGAATCCACACCAATGCAGCTCTAATACGTTGGTGTTTGTTCAGAGTCATCGAGATACCTTCGCCACTGCCACAAATTGCAATACCCTTATCCACCTCACACTGCTCTATGCCACGGGCCAGCGCATGTGCAAAATCAGGATAGTCGCAACTGTCTGTCGAATACGTACCATAATCTTTATATTCAATTCCCTTGGCTTCAAGGTACTCCTTTACATACTGTTTCAGTTCAAAACCAGCATGATCACTTGCAAGTCCTACCATTTTCTTATTTGATTTTACTTGTTCAAGTACGCCAATACTTCCTTATGGATATTCTGAGGCGTAAATCCGAGTTTCTCGTCAAGCACCTTGTAAGGAGCGCTGAAACCGAAACTTTCCAAGCCATATACCTTACCATTTGAGCCTGCTATGCCTTCAAAGGTCACAGGCAAACCTGCCGTGAGGGCAAAAATCTTGCCCCCCGTTGGCAACAGAGCCTCTTGATATTCCTTGCTCTGACGGCGGAACAAGCCTTCGCTCGGACAACTAACTACACGGGCACGAACACCATCAGCCTTAAGCAGAGCTGCAGTATCAACCAAAGTAGCCACTTCCGAACCTGATGCCACGAGTATTACATCGGGATTTGCTTCCTTCACTACGGCATAAGCGCCATGTAATATACCCTCGTGATAATCAGTGCCAGCAGGCAAGTCGTTCACATTCTGACGGCTGAAAATCATGGCAGTCGGTGTATCCATGTTTTCCATGGCCATGCGCCAACACTCTGTTACAGCATGCACGTCACAGGGGCGGAGTACACGTACACTGTCGCGTCCGCTGTGATTTTTCAACTTCTCCATCAAGCGAATTTGAGCCTCCTGCTCCACAGGTTCGTGAGTTGGGCCATCTTCACCTACACGGAAAGCATCATGTGTCCAAACAAACTTAACAGGCACTTCCATCAGCGCAGCCATACGTATGGCGGGCTTCATGTAGTCTGAGAACACGAAGAATGTACCCATGGCAGTTATGATACCACCATGCAGCATCATACCTATGCAAACACAAGCCATTGTCAGTTCCGACACACCAGCTTGCAAGAAACCACCAGCAAAGTTGGTACGTGTGATTTCTGTTGTATGCTTCAAGAAGCCGTCCGTCTTGTCCGAGTTACAAAGGTCAGCAGACGATACAATCATGTTGGGCACATACTCTGAAAGCAAGCTCAAGCAAGCTGAAGAACCATTACGTGTGGGCGAATTGGGCTTTTGTTCCACAGTTTCCCAAGGTATATTGGGCAGTTTGCGAGCCATCCAGTCATTGAGTTGCGATGCCTTTTCAGCATTATTCTTCTCCCACTCAATCTCTTCAGCACGGCGGGCAGCTACAATCTTACGAAGTTCGGCCTTGCGCTCTTCGTACATCTGTTTTACCTCATCGCGAATAACGAAGGGATTTTCAGGGTCACCGCCCAAATTCTTAATAGTGTTCACATACGCACCATCGCCAAGCGGGGCACCATGTGTCTTGCAGTTATGTTCGTACGAAGTGCCATCAGCCTTGCGGCAGCCCTTGCCCATCACACAATGACCGATAATCAAAGTAGGACGTGCAGTTTCTTCATTAGCAGCCTTCAGAGCCTCGCGGATTTGATCAGCATCATTGCCGTCAATTTCCAGCACATTCCAATTCCAAGCGCGATACTTCATGCCTGTATCCTCCGAAATCACAGCCGAAGTCTCGGTTGACAACTGAATTTCATTGGCATCAAAAAACATGATGAGGTTATTCAAACCAAGGTGACCCGCAAGACGTCCTGCGCCCTGCGATATTTCCTCTTGCACACCGCCATCTGATATATAGGCATAAATTTTTTCCTTGTCAAAACCAGGGTTCCCAGTACGTGCATACAACGCCTTGGCAGCAATAGCAGCACCTACGGCAAAAGTATGACCTTGTCCCAACGGACCGCTCGTGTTTTCAATACCACGCTCTTGGCACACCTCCGGGTGTCCAGGAGTAACCGAGCCCCATTGGCGGAATTGCTTCAGCTCATCTATTGTATAGTTGCCAATCAATGCCAATTGTGAATATAGCATCGGCGACATGTGACCAGGGTCAAGGAAGAAACGGTCGCGGCAACGCCACTTGGCATCTTCGGGGTCGAAGTTAAGAAATTCGGAATAGAGCACGTTTATAAAATCTGCACCGCCCATGGCACCGCCCGGGTGGCCCGACTTAGCACGTTCTACCATACTCGCAGCCAATATACGTATATTATCGGCGGCAAGATTCATGAGTTCTTTTGAATGTTGCATTGACATTGCTATATTCTTTTTGTTTTTGTAGCAAAATAACTATTTGTGTGCAAAAGTACAAAAAATTCAGTAGGACTATCCCTTTTATACGAAAAAACTATATACTCACAGCACATTACACCCTCCTAACAGAAAAAAGATTGCCGCTTTTACGCCCATTATCAAAGAAAAATGCTAATTTTGCCACCGCTTATGCCATAAGGCCATTCGGAGCAACACGCAACAGATGGGTCCTTATATAAATAGGCGTAATAACACTGAAATACAAACAGAAAGCAGTAAAATGGATATTCAATTTCAAAAGATTGGCAAAGTTAGTGGCGAACTCACCATCAACATGGCCAAGGCTGACTACGAAGCCAACGTTAACAAGTCTCTCAAGGAATTAGGCAAAAAGGTACAAATGCCCGGCTTCCGTCCCGGTCACGTTCCCGCAAGTCTTGTTAAGAAAATGTACGGTACCCAAGTTAAGGCTGACGAAGTAAACAAACTTCTGCAGGACAGCCTTTTCGACTATATCAAGAGCAAAAAGATTGACATGCTTGGCGAACCCCTCGGCAGCGAAAAGCAAACACCGCAGGACATCGAAAAGCAGGACGACTTCACTTTCATCTTCGACATTGCCATCGCGCCCAAGTTCAAGGCCGAGCTTAACAACGAAGACAACATCGACTACTACGACATCGAAGTTAGCGACGACATCATCAGCAAGCAACTCGGTGCACTCCAGCAGCAGGCTGGCCACCCCGAAGATGTAGACTCTTACGAGCCCAAAGACATTATGCGTGGCACTTTGGCCGAACTCGATGAGAACGGCCAGCCTAAAGAAGGTGGCTTGGTTATCGAAGCAGCCTCTTTGATGCCCGAATATTTCAAGAACGACGACCAGAAGAAAATCTTCGATGGTGCCAAGAAGAACGATGTAATCACCTTCAACCCCACTACTGCCTACGAGGCTAACGAGGCTGAGTTGATGTCTTTGTTCAAGATCGAACGTGAAGACGTGGCCAACCACGCTGGCAACTTCAGCTTCCAGGTTAACGAAATCAGCCGTTTCGTACCCGCCACACTCGATCAGGAATTCTTCGACAAGGTATTTGGCAAGGACGAAGTTAAGAGCGAGGACGACGCACGTAACAAAATCAAGGAGAGCATTCACGACCTCCAGGTTAACGACAGCGACTACAAGTTCATGCTCGACGTACGCGCCTACATGGAGCAGAAGGTTGGCGAGTTGGAATTCCCCGACGAATTGCTCAAGAAAATCATGAAGGCCAACAACAAGGACAAAGACGAAAAGTTTGTTGAGGACAACTATGCCAAGAGCATCGTCGAACTCAAGTGGCACCTTATCAAAGAGCAGCTTGTCAAGGCCAACAAAATCAAAGTTAACGACAAGGACATCAAGGCTGCTGCAGTTCAGGCCGCACGCTTCCAGTTTGCCCAGTATGGCATGAACAACATTCCTGACGAATACCTCGAAAATTACGCTCAGGAAATGCTGAAGCACCAGGAGCAGGTTAACCAGTTGGTTGACCGCTGCGTTGATCAGAAACTTGCTGCCGCCCTCAAGGAGGTTGTTACACTCAACCACAAGAACATCTCATCTGAGGACTTTGCCAAGATGTTTGAAGAAAACAACAAGGCTGACGAGGCACAAGCCTAATATAGTTCTTACAAACTAAGCACCGGGGCACACAGGGCTATCGAGGCTGCGCGCTATTCGCCATAAAGAGCTTCACCCCTCCCCGACACTTATTAAACGACATTCCAAATGTGCAAATATACGAATGCGCAAATGAGAGAGCTTTGCTACAAACGCTGTCCCATCAAAGCATGAGCATATTTGCACATTTGCCATAACAAGTAACACCATGAACATCAACGATTTCAAAAAATTTGCCACCGCCAATGCTGGCATCAACTCAATGGTGCTCGACGATGTGATAAAGAGCCAGAATCAATACCTCAACCCCTACATTCTTGAGGAGCGCCAGCTCAACGTCACCCAAATGGACGTATTTTCACGTCTGATGATGGATCGCATCATCTTCCTTGGCACACAAATTGACGATTACACTGCCAACACACTGCAAGCACAGCTGCTCTACCTCGACTCTACCGACCCCGGCAAGGACATCTCCATTTATGTCAACTCTCCCGGCGGCTCAGTTTATGCAGGCCTGGGCATCTACGACACCATGCAATTCATTCAAAGCGACGTGTGCACCATCTGCACCGGCATGGCAGCATCAATGGCAGCAGTGTTGCTCGTAGCAGGCCAGGAAGGCAAGCGCTCTGCCCTACCCCATAGCCGCGTCATGATTCACCAGCCAATGGGTGGCGCACAGGGTCAGGCTTCAGACATCGAAATCACTGCACGCGAAATTCAAAAACTCAAGAAAGAGCTTTACACCATCATCGCCGACCACTCACACACCGACTTCGACAAAGTGTGGGCCGACTCCGACCGCGACTATTGGATGACAGCACAGGAAGCCAAAGAGTACGGCATGATTGACAAAATATTCGAACCCAAGAAAGCTTAAAGCACACATACACTAAATATGGCTAACAAAAAAGAGCACAAATGCTCATTCTGCGGCCGCTCTGAGAGCGAAGTGCCCATGATGCTCAACGGCGCCGATGGCTACATCTGCTCAGACTGCGTGCAAAGTGCCTTCCACATGCTTGAGGAATATATGCCTGGTGCCACACAAAACGGCAAAAACGCCAAAACCACCCTGAAGGACATTGACCTCAATGAAGTGCCAAAGCCAAAGGACATCAAGGCATACCTCGACCAATACATCATAGGGCAAGACGACGCCAAACGCTTTATGAGCGTAGCCGTTTACAACCACTACAAGCGCCTGGCCCAAGCCACAGACGGCAAAAAGGACGATGATGTCGAAATTGAAAAGTCCAACATCATCATGGTTGGCTCAACCGGCACGGGCAAAACATTGCTTGCCCGCACCATAGCCCGCCTGCTCGATGTGCCATTCACCATTGTCGACGCCACCGTATTTACCGAGGCCGGCTATGTAGGCGAGGACGTTGAAAGCATTCTTTCGCGTTTGTTGCAAGTGGCCGATTACGATGTGGCCAAGGCCGAACGCGGCATTGTGTTTATCGACGAGATAGACAAGATTGCCCGCAAAGCCGACAACCCATCAATCACACGCGATGTAAGCGGCGAGGGAGTGCAGCAAAGCCTGCTCAAACTGCTCGAGGGCACAATGGTCAACGTGCCGCCAAAGGGAGGCCGAAAGCACCCCGACCAGGACTATATCCACGTCGACACCCGCAACATTCTGTTTATTTGCGGAGGCGCATTTGACGGCATCGAAAAGCGCATAGCGCAGCGTCTCAATGCCCACACCGTAGGATACAACTCTGTGCAGAATGCCAAAAAGATTGATCCCAAAAACCTGATGAAGTACATCGAGCCGCAGGATCTCAAATCATTTGGTTTAATTCCCGAAATTATCGGACGTCTGCCGGTTCTCACCTACCTCAATCCGCTCGACCGCGAGGCACTTGCCCGCATCTTGGTTGAACCTAAAAACTCAATCGTTAAACAATACATCAAGCTATTCGAAATGGACGGTGTCAAACTCACCTTCACACAGGACACGCTTGACTACATTGTTGACAAAGCTGTCGAATTCAAACTCGGTGCCCGCGGTCTGCGCTCTATTGTCGAGACCATCATGATGGACGCCATGTTCGAAGTGCCATCTACCGACAAGAAGAGTTTTGAAGTGACCAAAGAATATGCCGAAGCGCAAATGGAAAAACGCGGCAATTTGGCATAACAACTACTGTGCACACACTGGCAGCATACACCATCATATTATTTTCAGCCAAGAGCTGACAGCATTCTCTTGCAATCAGTAAATAAAAAAACGCGAAACGGGGAGTAGAAAGATCTATCCATCTGATAGATTTCTACTCCCCGTTTCGCGTTCAACGCTACGCCGTTACACTACAAATCGATGCGCACAACATGTGCAACCACCTACTTTTGCGTACAGGCTCTGTGCTGATTTAGTGCAGGCAGACACATAGTTTGTCTACACCGCCTAAAGCGCTGATACTCAATGCAGTGCAGACGAATGTTTCAAGTTCATTCATTGGTGAAGCACCCTACCTGCATCTACACGATTCAACAATTCTGGTTCACCCTTGCCGTCGTAGTACAAATCAAGCGTATCGCTGTGCCCCACACGGCTCACCACAAACCGCTTGCCGTCGGCATAACAATGTTTGACTTCATAAGCCTCAGTATGTCCCTCAAGCACCACCAGATGCTTGCCTACAAAACAAATGCCATTGCCACCCACTATCTCTCCACGCCTGTATGGAGTGATGCCAGGCAAGCGATAGTCAAATGGCAAATACAAGTCACCCGCTCGCTGAAATTTCACGCACCCTATTTCTACCAGTTCAGGCTTTGTGTCAAAACATATCCGGCTTTCAAGGTCGACATAGTATTCTGTGCCGTGCTCTTTCACATGCAAATAGGCATCATCAAGCAATTCGGCATAGTCAAACTTAGGATCAACGTGTGCGTCAAACCTCTCAAAGTATTGTGTTCGCAGCAAATACTTGCCCTCCCAATTTTTCACCACACGTACGCCATAAGCCTGCTGCCCCACCGCCGTGTACGAGCCAGCCGGCCGCCACCGGCCGGTTCTTTCATCACGCACCAATGTGTTGTAACCCGTTGCACCATTACGCACTATGCGCACGTCCAATGGTTCACGATAGTCTGCCAATCTATAGCCAGCACTCACATCAGCCATTACGGGGTAGGCAAACATACACGTTTCTCTAAAATGCCTTGCTTTTTGTTCAAAGCTCTCTTTGCGCCTTGTCCACTGGTCCTTCTCTATGTTCCATTCGGACCACTCCATTGGCATCAAATTCGTGCTATAATCCTTTTTGTAATAATAACGTCCATCGTGTGCTTCAAACAGGGCATAACCGTCCATTCTGTCAACCAAACGGTAGAGCTGTGGCACAGCCGAAGGCGAAATATAATATTGACGGAAGCGCAACCCGTCCTCCACGCCACGCTGCAACGCATCATGTGTAACAAAGTCGGTCTCTGTCAGCCATCGTGTCTGCACTCTGGGGTAGAGTCGCACGCCATCAGCCGTAACAAATTCGAGCCATTCACATCGCACAACCTTGGGCTGCCGCACAAAACGCACACCATTTTTCAAGTCAATCCAAGGACGTTCCCGGTCTGAATTGCGTCGGCTATGCAAACGGGCAAGGCCATGTGCGGTCAACTCTATTTTGCTATACGTGCACGGCAACACCTCATTGCCTTGCGCATCAACTATGCCCTGTCGACCGTCCATACCACGCACCAGTTTGTAACCATAGTCCAAATTCAAGTCGTATCGGTGCCCGTCGTGTGTCATCACCACAACCATTTCGGTTCGTTTCGCATCTGTAGACATAACGTCTGCCGTTTTAGACCGACTGGTCAAAATCCCCATGTCGAGTACGCTCCTTGCTTGCCTTACATCTGCCTTTCCCGCCACACGCCCATCGAACATGGCCTGCCAGTCACGATCGTCCGAAGGAAGACCAAACAAGCGGTAAAGCCCCACATTATCCAATATCAAACAATACTTTTTGCCCTCATACACACGCATGCCGCGCCCCACCTGTTGCAAATACTTTGCCAACGAAAGTGTTGGGCGCGCCAACTGTATGAACTCCACATCTGGGCAGTCAAATCCCTCGCCAAACAAGTCAACATTCACAAGCACATCTATTTCTCCCTGCTTAAAGCGTTCAACCGCCCGGTTGCGCTCATCAGCAGGTGTTCGGGCACTGATGGCCAGAGCTTTTATGCCATGAGCACAATAGTAATCGGCCACATGAGTGGCATGATCTATGTCTATGGCATAAACAATGCCCTTCTTGCCATGCGCATACTGCTGCACAGTATGGCAAAGCCGCTCTATACTGGGACGCACATCAAGTTTTTCGCGCATTTCCCTCAACGAGAAATCGCCGTCTGCGGCACGTTTTTTCAATCCGCACACCACCTTTTGCTCCTCGCTGTCGGGCCTTACCGACATGTAGTCGTATAGCGACAAACGCCCATTAGCTATAAACTTATTATACGACCACGATTGCAGCAACACCTCAAACAATTGTCCAAACCCACGACAGTTGAGCCGGCACGGGGTGGCGGTCAGTCCCAGCTTTTTAGCCCCATGGCAAGCGTTCATCACCTCGGCATACGTAGCAGCCAGCGCATGGTGCGCCTCGTCTATCACCATCAAACCCGGTTGTTCGCTCATCTCTCCGTAATGGCGGCACAGCCACTGAATGGAATACACCTTTATTCTGGCATCATGGTCCGCCCCAGCAGCACCACCACCCTCCGCGCCAAACACCTCGGGCAGCACCTGCTGCAAGGTATGCCGCACCTGGGCCACCAATTCGCGACGATGCGTGACTATCCACACGCAACCACCATGCAGCCTCAACCAGTCACAAACGCAAAAAGCCAACAAGCAGGTTTTACCCGTGCCTGTTGGCATTTGTACCATAACAGATTGATGCGACTCAAAGGCCGCATCAATTCGTTGCTTCATGTCAAGCTGGTAATCGTAAAGTCGCATACTACTCATGCGTATTCCTGATTTTGGAAAAGGAAATATGGGTGGTTCTAATAATTCTGGAATAGGGATTTGTGCGCTATTGAAAGTGCTAATCACATTTCAGTATTGCAGAACTCTGAAAACAGAATTTTTAGAATCACCCATATAATATTGCAGCTCATTGAAACCGAACGAATAGCGGGCCTACGCCTCAACAAGCATCACCACCCTTGGACTACCAAAGGGGCCTTCTTCAACAGCCTCCATGCGTCCCGCCATACACTCCTCAAACAGTATGGTGTGCACACGCAGTTTCTCGGCTCCGCTATGCTGCATGATGTCAGCCACAGCACAACGGCCGCCATGCTGTTTGATATAGTTGATTATCCGTTCTCTGTCTTGTTCCTTATAGTTCATATTATTCACTATTACGTTCTTAAAACTTTGTACCCGACACAATGCGGTAAAACGTGAGCCACAATATTTTGGCATCGAGCCACCACGAGCGGTGTTCAAGATAAATAAGGTCGTAGCGCAATCGGGCAACCATCTTGTCCACCGTGTCGGTGTAGCCATTATAGAGTGTGGCATACGATGTCACGCCAGGGCGTATTTGATACAAGCAAGTGTAACGCGGGGCGCGCTCCATTATCTTGTCTATGTAAAACTGCCTTTCGGGGCGTGGTCCAATAAAAGCCATATCGCCACAAAACACATTCCACAACTGCGGCAGTTCGTCGAGATGGTGTTCACGCAGGAATTTGCCAATCTTTGTCAATCTCGGGTCATGTCCTGTATTATACAGTTGCGGCCCCATCTTTTCGGCATCAAGCCGCATGGAGCGGAACTTGTAAATGTAGAACGGCCGTCCAAAGCGCCCAATGCGCTCTTGCTTGTAAATGGCTGGGCCACCATCCTCACGTCTCACCGCTATGTAGCAGTACAGAAATAGGGGCGAAAACACTATCAAGCACCCAAGTGCTGTAAACATGTCAATTATACGCTTCACATTACGTTCAAAGGCATTCATACCATCGGGTATGAACTTAAAGTGTTCCATATTTTGCTCTTTGATTGTTTGTTGAAATAGCTGGTGTATGTTGTTCTTCATATTGGTTTCGTGATATAATTAAAGCACGCCTTTTGGTCTTTATCCTAAAGCGCGCTTATCAAAAAGGTTAGTTTTTTCTTCTGTAACGATGCAAATGCTGCCATGTAAACTGCCACAATTTGAACAAAGGGTCACACAATGTTTCAGTAGGGAAATATCTTACAAAGCGTACATTGCGATGTAACGACCGCACAAAACGATACAAAGCCGTTTCGTTAGCCTTACGCTTGAGCCGTTCGTCATATTTACCAAAATTGCCCGACCTTAATATTTCGTCCATTACAAAGCGGCCAGAATATTCGTCGGGCGGCACAATAAAATAATTTGGCGAAAGCCCAAACAACTGTTGCAACACATACATCAAGGCTTTGGCAAATGACGTCAAATTCAAACATTCAAGATGCGCAACCACTTGTTCACGCTTATCAGTTGGCAGTGATTTTACCACGTAATAATAATCCATTACCTGCCTCAGCCCAATGCCCTCGCCCAACAGATGACGATAGATATGTATCAACACATATACGGCATTGAAACTCGCCGTTGGTACTGGCAAGGTAGCACCGCTACCATTTCTCAATAATTCAAAATGCTCAAATTGTAAAGCCGATTGCTGCTTGAAATAGCGCTGCAATTTGGCATTCGACAGACAATAGTTCATCCACGAAGGTGTAAAATGCACCTCCACCTCCACCCCATTCACGGGCGGATAATCTATATGGTGATAGCGCACCTCACCCTTAGGGCATACCTTGCGCACATATTTAAGCACCTGCTTGCGCTCTCCCTCCACCCACAAGTCTACATCACCTGGATTGCGGAGTTCAGGGTGCGGGTAAAGTAACGCAAGTCCTTGTCCTTTTAATACAGCCGAACGAAATCCATTAGCCGCAAAAGTTTTCACTACATCTATTGCTGCCGCATTCACGCGTTCGTTCATCACCTTTATTTGTTCTGCCATGGCATACCACCTCAGCAACACATCTCGTGGCGGACGCTCCTTTTCCTGCAAACTGCTGACGTATGGCCAGAGCACACCCACCAAAGCCTGCTTGCGCGCATCATCAAAAGCTTTTTGCCACTCATGTTGCGAAAACGTTAACGCGGCTTCGGTTGGCAATGCAAAAGATTTACGCAACAGCCTCACCAAAGGCATGTGCCTTTGTTCAATGCCTAAATCGTTCATTTGTTTATGATTCTATCGTATAGTTTTTTATATCCATCTACCATTTGTTCTGCTGTCAGTTCTGCACTGAAAATCCTTGCAGATTTTTCGGCAAAGGCTTTATAAATATCTTCACGCTCTAATATGTATTTTATTCTGTCGGCAAAAACCTCCGCTTTGTTTTCAAGCGCAAAACCATTTTCACCATTTCGCACAATTTCGCTTACGCCCCCCACATTCGATGCCACAACAGGCAGTCCCGCCCGCATGGCTTCAATCAGCACCATCGGCAGCCCTTCGTAGTTACTTGGCAGCACAAACAAATCTGCCATTTTACAGCAAGCCCCGGCCTCTTGTATATTGCCTAAGAAATACACATTTTTACCATGCGGTTCGGTCACGGGGTGCTGATTGCCAATCCACACAAACGCATACTGCGGCAACAATGCTGCAATCTGCAAAAAAAGGCTTACATTTTTTGGGGGGGAAAGTCTGGCTATGCAGAGCACAGTCTTTTCGTAACTATCACTAATACTTTGCCAATCCACACTACATGCCGCACCATTGTCACTTTGCGGAATACCATTATACACCATTCTGACATGGTGAGTTATACCCTCTTCATACAAATGTTTCTCATCGTATTTACTCACCCCTACAATGTATTGGCAACGCCGTTGCATCAGTTTTTCTACTGGTAACAATTTGCGGTAAGCCACACGTATGGAATCAAACCCGTGCACCGTGTACACTATTTTGCCTTTCGGCAAAGCCACACGCCCTAACATGCCAGCCTTCGACGAATGCAAGTGTATCACATCAGGCTTGTATTTGCTGCACAAGGCACGCAAACTGAAACACGCCTTAACGTCATTCAACGGAGACAAAGCACGCTTCAAGCACATACACGGTTCGCGTACTATTCTCTCGTCAAGCATATTCCACAATTTTCCATCTCCCTCACCTGCCACGACTATCACCTTGTGTTCTCTGCACAAGGCATTCGACAGACAGGCTACAACCGACTGTGCTCCACCAAGATTGGAGCACGTTATAACTTGTAATATGGTCATATTCTAAATAAATCTACTTATTGCAACTCTTACATAACAAATAGCACATATATCTTTTTGTTATACCATACACATATAGCGGTGTACACCATTTCATTTTGTTATAACAAAAAGAATATCTATTTTTGCCATATCTTTTAATCATAGCAAAAAGCCACACATGATACAACTTATCAATCGTCCTCAGTACACAGAGCGTATCAAGCCATTTGTCAATAAAAACATCATCAAAGTGCTAACCGGCCAACGCCGCGTTGGCAAAAGCTGCATTCTGCTGCAATTACAACAACACATAAAGGAATGTACCCCAGAGGCAAACATCATTTACATCAACAAGGAGTTTGAGCAATTTTCATTTCTGCGTTCAAACACAGAGCTGACCGATTACATCAATCAACACCTCGATAACACAAAGCCTAACTATCTTTTTATTGATGAAGTGCAGGACATCGCAGGTTTCGAACATACCCTGCGCAGCCTGCAAGCGCAAGACACCTGCGACATTTACATCACCGGAAGCAATGCCACCATGCTGTCAAGCGAACTTGCCACCTACCTTTCTGGCCGCTACATCGAATTTCACATATTCAGCCTAAGCTACCTCGAGTTCTTGACATTCCACGAACTTGACCACTCTACCGCAAATCTGCGCAAATATCTTACCTTCGGCGGACTACCTTATTTGTCAAACCTCGTTTTAGAGGAAGACATAGCCTTCGAATACCTGCGCAATGTGTACTCCACCATACTGTTGAAAGATGTTGTAAAACGCGAGGGCATTCGCAACGTAGATTTTCTCGAACAACTGGCCCTTTACACAGCAGATAATGTCGGCAACCTGTTCTCATCTACCAACATCAGCAAATATCTGAAATCACAAAAGGTAAACATGACGCCATTGTCTGTCATAAACTATCTGCGCGCACTGCAAAACGCCTTTCTCATACACAAAGTGCAACGCATCGACGTGAACGGCTTGCGAAAATTCGAAATTGGCGACAAATTTTACTTCGAAGACTTGGGTCTGCGCAACTGTCACCTTGGTTTCAACTTGCAAAAGGACATTCACAAATTACTTGAAAATGCCATTTACCTGCACCTCCGTCAACTTCAGTACCAAGTATATACAGGCCAGCAAAACGGAGGGCGCGAGATAGACTTCGTTGCCATGCGCAAAGACGAGGTTGTCTATGTGCAGGCCTGCCTGCAACTGACCGATGAATCCACCCGTCAACGTGAGTTCGGCAACTTGTTAGCTATTGCCAACAACTACCCCAAATACGTGGTCAGCCTCGACGAATGGACCTCCGGCAGCAATGTCGATGGCATCAAACATGTGCATCTAGGAGATTTCTTGAAGATGGAGAGGTACTAACAACTTAACAGAAATTGCTTCAAAATTTGCTTTAACCTTTCTCCACCCAACATCAAGGCAAGCTTGCGTCCCCACTTGCGTGCAGGACTCTGCCACGATTGTGCGTAATGATGAATAGAACGTGTATTAGCTGTTATACGCAATTTGCCATCATTTACAGATATAGGACAAAAGTAATCCACTGTATATATATAAATACCTGCCACCTGCTGCACCTCATCAGTATATTGCAATCCATGCTCAACCAACAATTCAGAAGTATAATCAACCACCGTCTTCAAATTCAGTTTTGCATTTTCCACAAAATGCAAAGCTGAATATAAGTCAAGCAACTCTTTATATAGGCCGAGACCAGGGCTGGCAGCCAAACCGAGACCTGGATTGACAGCCAAACCGAGCCCAGGAGATATAGGTAGCCCCGACTTTTTATCGCCAAATCTTTCTACACTTTCAGCCACCGTGCGCTCGCGTCCCATAAAAGGGCCTTTTGCAACGAGATCACTCATATCTTTTATTACCTCTACATCTGTATCAAAGTAAAGGCCACCCTGCTCATAAAGTATTTTGAAACGCGCGTAATCCGAAACAAAAGCATATTTCTTTGCTTCATAAGCCTCCCTTGTATAAGGAATGGCATTTACATCAAAATTACTCTCATTCCATTCCTTTATCTCATAATCAGGAAAATACGTTTGCCATGAAGCAATGCATTTCTTTGCCATCTCTGGCAAAGGTCTGCCGCCAAACCAGCAATAATGTATTATGTGCGGGATATTATTTTTCATTTTCCGTTATATATTTTAGTAACTGAATGCACCATATCTTGCACGTCAAAGCCTTTTCTCTTCACAATTAAAGCATCATTAGCACGATTGTAGTGATTATTTTCATACATTCTTATCACACTATCAGTCCAGCTTTTTACAGGTTCCTGCAATGATAAAAATTTCACATGATTGGTCAATTCAACATCTGTTGCTATCACATCTGAAAGTAAGCACTGGCAGCCTGCAGATTGTGCTTCAACTAACACAAAAGGCAATCCTTCATACAAGCTTGGCATTAAAAATAAATCTATAGCACTAAGTACTCTGCAAACATCACTTCGTTGCCCTAAGAAATGTACTTTTTCTTCTATACCTAAGCCTCTAGCAGTTTCTACAAGTTTATCTTTCATTGTTCCACTCCCTACCAACAATAATTCCGCCTTCGGCATTTTTTTTAGGACTTCACTGAATACTTGTAATATAAATCTCTGATTCTTTACAAATTCCAAACGGCCTATATTGCCTATCACAAATGTACCCTCATCTTGTATAACACCTATGCTTTCAAGTAATTCGGACTTTTTCTTCTCGGAATAAACGTATGAGTCCACATTTATCCCGTTCCTAATAATATGGAAAGGCCTTTTACCAAAGAAAAAACAACCAGCATCTTTCGAACAAGCAAGGAAGCGATTAAAAATAAGCATCGAAATCCGTCTGTTGATACTATGCAAAATTTTATTGTGCAATCCTTCACATTTTGAGCTGTGTGCATGTACAACCCTAACTGGTATTTTATATTTATAGGCAAAATATAAAGGTGCAAGTGATGATATAGCCCCCCCACACCAATGGACCACATCATATTCTTTAGCTTTCTTCTTGAAGAATGATTTCAACTCTCTATAATAAATAAGACCATGCCTACGCCCTGGCAATCTGTATACTGTTGCCCCTAAAGATTCGGCTTCTTCACTATAAGCCGAATAATCGGGTGAGAAAATCAAGAAATCTATATGATAATGAGCCCTATCTATAAAACGTAAAACATTCATCATAAACGTTTCTGTACCAGCCACATTAAAATGTTGTGAGACAAATAATATATTTTTCATCGTGAAGTTATTTTCAATATTACATATTTAATTATTAAAGCGTAAATCATCAGTGGAAATATATATTCTAATCCTGCACGCGGAAGCATCATCAAATTCATGAAAATAGTGAACAAAAGCATCTGATAAGTAGTATTATACTCTGCTTTTATCTCAAACCACGCCAATAATTTTCCACTTATGAATGACAATGCTATAAAGACAATGAATATCTTCCCTGAAAATAAATACAAACTACCCAATAAAGTCCAGCCTAGACCATATCCATGCGCATAAAGTGCAGGATTCAATGCGTGCGACAAATAATTTCCAAATCCAATGTCATAGCTTTGCAATATTTCTCCTGTAAACAGATGATATAAATAAGCACTTCCTGGAATAAATGATTGCAAATAAGGCACTATCGGATATGTCAAATTCATAGACGAATTAAATACAGCCAAAGATATACCTTGATCATAGAAAAACGATGACACCATTTCTAAAGGGCCACCGTATTCGCTCCCACTTTCTACATTTCGAACAGAAAAACTAAATATATACAACAAAGCCCATAATGAACATATTCCCCACAAGAGAACCTTCCTTATATTAAGTTTATGACTGCGTGAATACAACCATAGGCAAAATAACAATGTAGCGCCAAAGCCCCCTCTACCACCCGCCAATATACCAAACACAGATGTAACCAATATCAAACCTACATACATTTTTTTTGTCATCGGCTTGCCATATACCATAGCCATGCCAAAAATGCAATATGTCCAAGTTCGAACTAAAGAACTTCCACCTTCATATTCCGAATTCTGCGCTCCTGCATACAGCGACAAATATCCTAAAGAAGATACACGCAAATATCCCATAACAGAATTATAGATACTCATTGGAGCCTGTACAATCCATACCAATCTAAGTAACCAATCAACGTTTTTGCCTTTTACTTGATTTTCAATAATCGAATCACAACATATACATTTGTACGGATTCTTTTGTAAATACTTATTACCATACCCCCAATAAAAGGAATATACAAAGGCTAAAACATAAGATAGCAACCTCGTACGCTCTGTTGGTAATATTCCTGACGAGCAAAAGTTATACCCCGCCCATAAGGACATTTTTGAATTCAACAACACCCCCCAAAATCGTCCACCTATAAACAAAAAACTAAAGGCGGCAAAAAAGAGTATTCCAGGCGTAATTTTCTTTCCTACTGCACACCATATACTATATAAGATATAAATGAAAGTTCCACAGAATATGTAAGAATATCCCAAACTTGAAAACTCCCAAAACTGAAGTAAACATAATGTCAATAGAAACATTATAAAACTAAACGCTAACTGCATATCAAAGTTCCTTTGTCTTTTACAAACTTATAGAGTTTATACATTATACTGTAAAATCCCAAGCACGATAAAACATACAATACCTTGTGAAATGCTGGGGCTCTTTTAACTACTGATTTTGTGTAACATCTACAATTCTCGAAAAACTCCAATGAGGAAAAGTAATGCCCATTGAAAGCAGCCATAACAATACGATATTCAAAATTTTGAATAGCATCTTTATAAACTGTCTGCCCTCTTAGCAAATTCCGAAAAGTCTCAGTTAATCTTACATTACTTACAAAACTATCTTTATCCGCCTGTTTTACAAGAGAATTTGAATTTATACATGTATCATAATGATAAAACGCCCTCCCCACATACGTTACTTTTATATCGTGAAGCAACAACGCACTATTCACATACAAATCCTCGCAAAGAGACAGATCTTTCGGAAAATTCACCCCATACTTGCTGTAACAAACTCGTTTCACAAGTTTGTTCCAACAACCACCATGCAGTTGTTGGAACAACTCGTGCAAAACTGTGCAATGGTCAAGTTTGCTCGGGCGTTGTTTCACATACTTCTGAGTTTTTTCGTCATTGGTATAGAAATCACAAATCACCATGTCCGCATCATCTTCCTTTGCCTTTCGGTAAAGTTCTTCAAGCATATCAGGCTCCACCCAGTCATCGGGATCTGCATGAATAGTGTATTCACCGCGGGCCTCATCAAGGCCCCGCTGCCGTGCCACACTCACGCCGCCGTTTGGTTGGTGAAACACGCGCACGCGAGCATCTTTCTTTGCATACGCATCGCATATTTCACCGCTGCGGTCGGGTGAGCCGTCGTCTATGAGCAGCACTTCAAAGTTGGTAAACGTCTGTGCCAACAGGCTGTCAACACAACGGTGCAAATAAGCCTCCGCCTTGTAGACGGGGACTATGATGGAAATTGAGGGTGACATAATTATTTTTTGATTTCGTATTTTCTTCGAGTCATACAAATAAACTTTTATATCTTCGCACCGAACTCAGCATTTTGGCATATATTGGAAACGCGCACACAGGCAGCCATACATACGAGAAACGCACAAATTCCTTGATCCCTGCCAAGCAACTACGAACACGCATACCATAAGGCAATAGACCTAAAATGCGGCGATAGCGTGTATTATCATGAGAGCAGCCACACGACCTTGCAATAACACAAAGCGAATCAAATATCGTATAAAGTTTAAGATACGCATAAAGAGATTTAATACCCTTCGAGATAATAAAGCTTATCATATCACGCAAAATGACTTGAAGAGCATCCACCTTACGCCTCTGTGCTTCCGCACACATGGTAATTGACCCCTCACGTATCTTGTAAATGTAGCTTTCCCGATTTACCACATACATACTTCGGGCAAGGCATGCCAACTGAAAGCTCCATAGCTCATCTTCATGTAGTAGCCCCTCCTTAAACAATAATTGATTATCCTTTAAGAACTTCGCATTACACAATTTGCCACAAGCCATCATGTACCATTCTCCCCGATAATAGGACTTTATTATATCTTCGCCATGCAACGCTGTGCCATCGTGTAATGTAATCGAGGGATAACTATTGGCGCTGCCGGTTATTTTATAACCACCTATCACAAAATCGTAAGTGGTGTCCTTGAGCGGTGCCGCCAGCAATTCCAAACAATTATCTGTCAACTCGTCGTCACTGTCCAAAAAATACAGATAATCGCCTGTAGCACTGGCAACGCCCGTATTGCGCGCTGCAGACAGACCACGGTTGCATTCGTGGTGCAACACCTTAAAATCTATCTTGCCATGATAGTCATTCAGCACGCTATTTACCACCTCCATACTGTTGTCTGTTCCGCAATCGTCAATGAGCAGACACTCTATCGAGCCCTGATAGCTTTGGCGCATCACCGAATGCAGACAATCTGTGATGTAGGGAGCAACATTATAGACGGGTATTATTACCGATATCTTTATACGTTCCATTGTAACTTTGTAAGTAACACTGTTATTGCCCAAAAGCGTCCACTCCATCACAATCACTCAGCCAGGCTTTGTAAAACGAGCTGAGTTTACCATAGCTATTGTCTATGAAATGCACCCGCTTGCCAAGCAACACCGACAGTATCATCACATGAAGCCGGGTGGTATATATCTCCTTGTATTGGCTTACAAACTGCACGCCCCGACGCGTCATGCTTTTACGGAATAAATGAAGTCCCAGACATCTTTCCAGCCAGCCTGCCAAAGGCTGTATCAAAGGCAAGCATCGTTTTGTACGATTGTTAAGTGCAATACTCTTATAAAACAATCTTTCGCCCAATGTGGGTTTGCTGTCCATTGTCGGCCAGTCCCTCACCTCCACATTGGGCACCTCTATTTTCACATCTCTGTCGCCCAGCTCTTTATCCTTTCGTTTGAGCCACAACACCTTGTCCGTCTCGGGCACGCGCCATTGTGCAAGATAATTCGTCGATATGCAAAATGCCATATCTGGCACGAGTAAGGCAGGGTTATTAAAATGCTCCCGTGCTATTTTCAACGAAGTTTCATCCCTTACACAAATGGTAAGTTTCCTCAGCCGTGCCATGCGGGCTGCATCAAGGCGCATAACCTCAGCATCGTTATAAAAGATTGTATTAGGCAATATCACTATGGGATTGTCTGGATAACATTCTATGGTGTTCATCACGCTATTCCAAGCCTTTCGCCACACATCGCCAAAGTAGCCTCCGCCTGTTATCAATATGACGGTATCTTTACTTAAAGGCTTGCACTCATACTCGTCCCAGCCACAAGTACCAATACATTTGTATGGTATTGACTTCAAAAACTCCAATTCGCCCTCCCATATCAAGGTGTCGCCTATATTTGAGTAGTACGGCAACCCCCAAAGCACATAGTCATTCGTGATGAGAGGAGATATCTTATTTTCTATTATTGAGCGTAATTGATTGACTTTTTCCAAATTCTTCATCCTTTTCTGTTATTATCGCAAAAGGGTAAAAGTGCCATCTTTTACATAATTATTCTTATAATTCCTGTCCGTAAACAACACACCTTTCCCCCAGCAACTTAAATCGTAATAACTACCATAACTCTTGCAACCTAACAAATACATAACAGCTCCAGAGGCACAAAAATAATTCGATTGGAATGATCTGTTTTCCGTCCCCAAATCCCAAACAGAATATGAGGTGCAGCCCAAATTAAATGAAATGGTGTTTTTGTGCACATCTGCCACATTGCCTCCGTGGGAATATCCATATTCACAATTTAACCGTATTACATGAGTGCCATCATGTGCAGTCGAAGCATTGTTGCTTTCATACGCATTTTTCTCACCATTGTGAAAAGCTTTGCACTCAACCTCTACTACATGAGGCGAATTTGTGGAACCATCTGGGGCTGAGTGATAAGAAAAGCCATCTAAGCCATTGTATGAAGCCTCACACTTATATAAATAATGCGTTCCGCCTTGAATACGTAACCCACCCAATGATTGAGCCTTTCCTATATCCTCATTATCAACTAATGACTTATTGAATTTGCAATTTATGTATGTACAAACATCATTAGGATTGTCTATATATGCCCTCAAACTGCCTCTGCTACCATTTATAAACTCTATATTACGAATGAATACATTACCTTTTATAACCATTGGTGGACAGTGTACATTGTCTACAACTACATCTCCCTCTCCTATGAGGTTTACATTTACGAGAGAAACATCACTGCAGAAATTTTCACCTGCTCGATATACACCGTTGGTCATAATAATCGTCCGAGCCCTTGTATGCAAAGCTGATTCAATAGTTCTTTTAGCTTCGGCCCGAGAACTTCCACTATTTTCATCCTTACCATTAACCGAAACATAGACAGTATCAAGCCCTTTCAAGTAATTCTCATTAAAATCATAGGACGTATAAAAGCTAGAAGAACTTTTGAAAATTGGGATTTGTGCTCTAAATCCATCCTCAAAACAATATACAGGAATCTTATTTTGCGTCGTTTCCCCGTAAATTTGATTTAATGACTTCGGCAAGTCCCTTAGACACCACCATTCTATCAAGGATTCATGGAAGCATGCTAACAAAATCGCCAAAGCGGACAATAATACTATCGGGGGGGTAAAATTCTCTTATTCATTACGGTCTGAAGGTGCGTTTTAACTTATTCAAAACACGATCTTTAAGTCTGTCTATAGGATTCAGCATTTGAGTAAGTCGAGAATCTAATTCATTACTATCTTCCAACTTTTCATCAAAGAAACTGCGCAATTCTGGCTGTAGCCAAGTTCCACCATCATTCTTTTTTCTATCGCGTAAGTAACCATAATGCACGTCGTTCAAATGTGGAATAAGCCCCATACTTAACATTGCATGACCATTATAGCAATGAGCAAGCGGACACTTACCAACGGCCTTATGCGGGAATGGTTTTTCTGGATTCTCAAAGACATTTCCCAAATTTACATATCCATAACAGCCCGTTGCATCTCCCGTAGTCAAATCTATGTAAGCAGACCATGCACCTGCGTAGCAATAGCCGGTTTGCTTCTTTCCAAATATTGTTTTCTTAAACTCCCAAAATGTCGATCCAAAAGGTTCCCACGTCCTGTTATACTCCTCCTCACTCATTTTTGTTAGATAGTCAATATTTGAAGTTCTGTCATCACGCAAAATTGTCAATTGAGGCAAAGCGCCAAAGTTTTTCATAGAATAATCCTTAACCTCGTCAAGATAAGGGATCAGCTCATCAGAAGGTGCCAACTCTATATTGGCCGAGGCACCGGCTTCCCAAATCTTATGGACATTCTCAGCGAAACGTTCGAGCCAGCCCTTGCGCTTTAATTCCAAATAATGGAAAGAGCACTTAAATTCCAGACGTTTTAGGAGTTCCTTATCCCATGACAAGAACTTGTCAAGTACATTCGAAACCGTCAGGTTTGTCACTACCTCTGCATAATGTCCTTCTTCAACAAGAGCTTTCACATACAGATCCAAATTCTTAGTAAGAAGGGTTTCACCGTCTGCACAAAAATTCATAAAGCATGGGCCGCCAAGACGCTTCATCGAAAGTGCATTAGCAACTTCCGCTGGGGCATACTTAAATTCGGGCTGTATGCCCTGAAAATGTACCGGACGTTGGGCTATATAACAATAGTGACAACGAAAGTCGCAAATCGACATAGGAATTCTGAATAACAATATTTTCTTCATTATTTTCTTCTGCTTATAAGTTGTTTAATTTTTTTTCTTTCTTCCGCATTCAAGAGCAAAAAGCACTCCGAAAGGACAGCAAGCACTCCAACAAGTACTACATCTATGGTAAACGACAACCAACCTGATATAGTACAGACCTTCAAAATGGCTAAAGCTATGATTGTGTTAACGGCACAGCATATCAACGTCAAAAAAGTTTCTTTATAAAATGTAGTACAAGAAACGCCTAACAAACGCGACACATATGGAAGCACCACACATAATTGACGTAAGATGGCAAGTACCGAACTTGTACCCACAATAATATACATATTATACTGGGGGTAAAATTTAAGTCCACAATAAACAATAATGATGTTTACAACTCCCATTGCTACAAACGTTAAAGAATTCACTTTCAAATGATTGGAAGCCGTGAAAACATTATACAATATCTGTGTCCCTGCAACTACTATAAAAGTCATGCACCCAAGTACAGACAATAGAGTTAATATATAAGGGTCCAAAGTTGGTTGCCACAAGCTATAAAATTGTATACCCAAGCAACAAAATGTTACAATTGGAACAGACACTATTACTATTGATATTCTGATGGCAACACGTAGTTCTTTCATTATACTACCCATATCACCCTTTGCCCAACTTTGTGTTATTGATGGGGAAAAATTATTGTTTATCGTCGTAGCCAATTGTATAATAGCAGATGGTATTGTCTTTGATACTGCAACTAACCCCATTGCAAAAGGTGATACGAATAAATTAGCCAATAATAAATCGAACCCCGTTTGTAACAAATGACCACACTGATTTACAGAATTCCATACGCCAGAAGAAAGCATATCCTTAACAGCCCTCCATGAAAAGTCTTTTTTATCAAAATGAATATCAGGCAGTAAGCGATTTTGATAATATACGTAAGCAGGTATTAAAAATATGGATAACATCAATGCCACGAAAGAAACATAAAAGATTTTCACTGGCAGCAAGCTAAATACCGCGAACAATAACACGGCATTGCAAATAGTACGAATGCAGTTCAATATATTACTATAGTAAATGGCATTCTTCACATACATTGAAATACTATATAAAGAAGAAATAAGGCCAACAAAGAAATTCGCAAATATGCAAACGAACAACAATTTGACGTCAAGTACGTCCACATTGTCTATAACAATAATATGCTCTAACCTCAAGGATACTATTACAGATATTGGCAGTAATAAAGCAATCAGTCCGAGATTGGCCACATATACTGACGAATAATAGCCACGAGCTTTATCTATATTACCTTGATGATACGCTACCGATACAAAACGTGAAGCCATCGAATTAAATGCAGTTGTTAACAACGAAGCGTACATCACAAAATTTGCTGCAAGTTGTGTGTAACCATTTGCTTCTGCCCCCAATGCTTTTACAATAAAAGGCGATAAAAAGAAACTTGTTGCAAACTGTACTATTACAGTAAATATCCCTGTAATAAGATTAAGTATCGTATAAAATTTATTAGACATTGCTTTATGATAAGTGCTGTATATCTTTTTCTGCAATCATAATAAGAATGGGGGATATTAACCCAATCCCCCAAAGGGAAAAGCATTTAGCCTACGCTTTCAATAGGTTGAAGAACCATCTCATCTCCTTTCACAGGCATATTAAGTCTACGAAGGACCTCAACATAAGGAGATCCCATGTTAACTAACTCTACCCGTGAATTATCTAAATTCTACCTAAATGCTTCTACTTTCGAATGATAGTCAAACATATAGGTTACCATTATAATAATGGCGATTAGAAAGACGTGGCCCTTCTTTGAGAGCCACTAATTTATTTTTTTCATCGAAATAATAAATTGCGATACTCAATTGTTTTGCCTTCTCATATTTTCTCCACCACCCTCTCGGCCCACTTCAAGTTCACCGCATTCTCATCGCCAGCCTCGGCGCGCTTGTATATCCACACCACCTCGGCACCAGTTTCCTGGGCGTATGACTTTATCACGTCGTGCGTGCCACCACGCGAACGAGCAGCGGTGATGGCGATGTCGCATGGGTGGGACTTGAAATATGATACGTTGGCGCGCAACTCGGCGGCATTGTCACCTTTGGTGGCAACGGCTATGGTTTGGTCATTGTAATGGCAGATGGTTTGTATGTCACAGGTGGCGTATGATATGGACTCATGGTTGAGTCTGTCTATGACCATACGCAAGGTGCGCGTTTTGCCAAGATTACCACGGCCGTAAAGCACGATGATTTTGTGGGGTGTCATAAGATGGGGTATTAGAAGTAAAAAACGCACGAAAAAAGGCGGACACATTACTGTGCCTGCCATTACTGCTTTTTATTAAAAATGTGCTATAAGTACGCGCTTGCGGAATTAGTAAACAAGTTGACGAGTTAACGGGTTAACAGGTAAGTTTGCCAAGTTTTTGGTTTATGCCATTCTGACTTAAACATAAATCAAAGAACCGAGTTTAATTTAATTTACGTGTCCAAGCATGCTTTTCCTCTATCACCAACTTATTCAATACTGGCAATAAACGCTCTATTTCACGGCATCTTACCTTGTTGTAATAGAAATCCATATCATCGAGGATTTCGTCTGCCAGGTCATCTGGCATATCACCGCCATAACCTCCTGCCACAATGCAAATGGCTACAAGATGCAGAGCAACCTTGTCTACGCTGAGATTGTATGTCCCATGAAAAACAGCGGGAAAAGAATTGAAAATCACATTGCAATCGTGCAACAAATCCTTAAAATCAGGAGATTCCGTAAGCCAGGCAGCAAGCATATTTTCTTGACATTGGCGAAGAATCTGCAAGAATTTATTTTTGCCCATCTTCCCCTTGACAGATGCTGTCATCACCCAAAAGAGTGCATGAGACAAGACAATCCTATCTTCTGAAGAATGATAGCAGAACATATCATTTTCAGGATTCTTACTTAGTTCCAACAATTCTTCCATGCTGGATATTATAGCCTCGCGTGAAGTGTTTCGTTTATTGTCGCTCATAATTTTACCCTTTCAAAAGATTTCAGCATAATGCAAAGGTAAATCATTTACATCTAACCCACAAGCCTTTCATGAACTTTCATCTGTCACCATCTCTGCCACCGGCACCTTGTGCAGCAACACATGGCGCTGAAGCAGTTGCCGCCAAATGAGCAGACGCGTGCCTTGCCACATCTCGACAGCCGCAGCAGCCAAAGCGTTGAATATGGACAGTGAAGGGTTGTCTGGCAAGGGTGCCTTCAATGCTGCCACCACTTGCGTTGCCATACTGTCGGCATGAGACAAATCATAATTGACGGTGGTGTCGTGATAAAATCCTGAAATACTGTCGACTGTATGCGATAATGACACCTTGGGCGAAAGCGGCACCTTGGCACCATGCCACGAAGTACTGGTCAGCAAATGGTGCATATTAGTATACTTCTTCGCCACCAGATCGGCAAGCAACTGGTCATGCTCATCGGCCGTCAAACTGGCCAAATGGTCATAAAAGTCACCCCACGAGGCCACCACCCTCACCCGTCCGCCATCGGTTGGGAGCAGGGCAAAATGGGCAAAATATTCGTAATCAACATCTGCAGGCGGCGCGTAGCGGTCGGGCGCATATTGTGCAAACGAGAACAGCGCACGAAGGTTGCACCGCCATATCAGTTCAACAATGCCATTGTGTGTCAACACCACATGGTCGGTACCGGTGGGCATGACACACCCCGCAGTGGGGGTAAGGAACGGGCGCAACGTGTGGTCGGGAATGAACTCACACAATGCCTCATCAATGTTTGACCGGTCGGCCTTGAAGTATTTGGCCAGTATGCGGAAGTTGCTGTGCATGGAGGCATCGAGCTGTGCCAGCACCTTATTTTGGTAACGCACTTCAACCTCCTGGCTCTGCCGTGCATACGCCACATCGCTCATGGCTGCCGTGCGGCGCACGGATTGCTTCAGGTTGTAAGTCTTGAGCAATGCGCGCAATGTGGCGGGGGCACTTTCTGTGGGGTGCTGCGCCTGCAAGTGACCTATAATTTGATCGATGGCGCGCCACACCCCCACTTCGGCCGAACGCTGTCCGTGCCGCGCCTCGTGCTCTATACACAAGTCGTACTTACGTATATCGGAGATACTCAGACAATGATCATTGCCAAAGCTCACAAACAGACGGCGGTCCTTCACGCCCCTGTGCTTTACCTGCTTTACCACTCCCGTCCAACCCTCGAGCGGTCCATTGAGCACACGCACCACGTCATGTTCGCCAATGAGGTCTTTGTAACATTTGTCCACAATGGCAAGCCCCTCAATGTTGTCAGCATAACGGTTGCTGTAAAACATGAAGCGCTCCATATCCTCATTGTCTATGGTTGAGCGTGCTATAATGGTCTGCTGATCATAGCCTTGCACATGGCTGCAAAGCAAGTGGGCCCTCATGCTCACGGTTTGTTGCCCGTTAACATTGCCCGTGCGACCGTATGCGGCATCTTGTTTGTAAACAAAATAGCCCTTATGGTTGATGTGCTGTTTAAGACAGGAAACAGACTTTACCTTTACAAACAGGAAGCCATACAACAGAGGTCTGAAACGCAGACGTTTAACCCCGCGGGCATCAACATGCTCCTTGTGGCACAACGGCAGATAGATGTCTTTAATGGCATCGGGGTATTTTTCGTACAGATCTTCTTTGGTATTCTGTTCCTTAAAATCCTCAACTCTTACTATTAGCCACATAATTATGTTAACGGGAAAAGCACGGTGATGACACCTGAAATTTCTCTGTAAAGTTTTCTGACGGACAAGCAGGCGTTAGCCCCTATGTGTTTACGGACATTGCATTTTTACCGAAGCGCAACGAGGCTGCTGAAAAAACCGAAGCGGGACGCGTCGCCCTCATTAGTGCTTGCGTCTTAAATCAGGTTGACAGGTTAAAAAGCGAATGTGCTGATATGTTATTCTTGCCGTAGGTATACACCCTCTCTTCCCCTGAAAAGAATGCTCTTCCCGGATTCTGTTGGGTGTGAACGGTGCCACAGCATTGATAATCAATAGACTAACTTCCACTAATCGCCAATGCTTTTATGTCCTTTTTCAGTCTGTAGCATACCTACAGATGGGCATAAAGCCAGCAGTTCATGTTTCATTTGCTCTGCTTTGATGCAGCAACTTCTCTCTACACAGACAAGCGTCAGTCACTGATATGTTGGGCTTAGTTCTATCTCTATGTAAATTGTCACTGCGGCATCTGTTTATCATGTAATGCATTTCTATAACTCTTGGCAAGAGATATAGCCAAGCACAAATCTTGTTGAGGCACATTCATTTCAATCCGTTACAAAACGAAAACAGTCAAACAATCGTTGGTATAATGTTTGGCAATTATTACGATCAAAGTCAAAAATATATTAGATCAAGAGCAGTCATTTCAAATATATTCACTACCTTTGCTCCATACAACTATATCTCTTGCCAAGAGATATTTCTTCTTCACCTGTTCACAACATAGCCAATATATTTGCATTAGTCTTATCCACTTCCGCCGTTTGAATGGAGCGCAAATATATTTGTGTTGTCCGTTCCGAATCATGTCCCAAAGCCTCGCTGATAACCGATATTGGCGCGTGGTTGTCGTGTGCAATAGTAGCCCACGAGTGGCGGGCGGTGTAAAAAGTAAGATTACCCTGTATGCCAGCCATGCGCGCCACCTTTTTCAAGTAAAGCCCCATACGCATCTGTACACAATGGTATGTTTGTTCGGTTGGGTTGTCGTGCAATATGGGCAGCAGCCAGTCGCACATCCTTGTTTGCGCGGCATATTTCTCAACAATGCGTTGCATGGGCTGTTCCCACTTTATGCAGAGTTTCTGTCCCGTTTTGCTGCGCGTGTAACGCAAATAGCCATTGCAAAGGTTGCTTTTGCGCAAATGCGCCAAATCGACAAAAGACATACCACGCAAATAGAATGAAAGCATAAACAAGTCGCGCGCAAAATCGAGTTGGGGGCGCGCCGACAGGTCGGTTTGCTTAAGGGTTTTGATGGTCACAATATCCACGGCCCGTTTGCGCGTTGTGTCATTGCCCGTATACACCCGTGCAAAGGGGTGGCACTGTCCGGTAATCCCCCTGTCGACCGCGCGGTTGTACACCGCACGCAATATGCGCATATAAAATGACGAGGTGTTGCGGCATATACCCTGACGCTTCAACCATGCCTCGAAGGCTTGCACCACCAGGGCATCAAGCATATTGACGGGCATGTCGGCCCCACCCCTGAAACGCATAAAGCTGCGTAAAGCCGATTGGTAGTTGCGCGCCGTGCAATGTTGTCCGTTCTGAACAAGGTGTTTTATGACACGCTGCATGAAAGTCATAAGGGTGTGACAAACGTGTAACCTTCGGTACTCGTCCACCACAGCATCGGCCGTGTAAGGCATGGCACAGACTTCATGCCGCGATATGACATGACTAAGCAAACGGTGTTCGCCGCCGAGCATGGTTGTCACGTTGTCCAAATATTGCCGTCTGTCGTGCCCGCCCTTATCTGTCACTACACGTTGCTGCGCGGCCAACCACTCGTGTGCATACACCCGGTGTGTGGTTGCAATTTGACGTGTCACACGCTGGTGGGTTATCTGAAAATACAATACGCCTTCTTTGCCCTTCACTGCCGAGGGGCGAAACTTGATTTTTATACTTGTCATTAGTCTTTAAGTTATTGCTGTTTAGGTTAGATACTAAGCGGACAGTTGTGCTTTTACCCTTAACAGGCAGAGGGTTCAAAATAGACTTTTTAACGAAACCGCTTTAGGATATTTTTGTTCATTATTATTGCTGTATGGTAAAACGTAAACATGCGAACGTACTCAAGCATCAAACGCAAGCACTAATGGGGGCGACGCGTCCCCGCGTCGGGATTTAAGGCAAAGGCTCACAGACTGGCGTGTAATTAGTGCCGTCTGTGAGCCTTTATTTAGTGTATGAACATTACATTTTTCCCGACGCGAGACGCGTCGCCCCCATTAGTGCTTGCGTTTGATGCTTGAGTACGTTCGCATGTTTGCGTTTTACCAAACGGCAATAAAAAGAATTCAGTTTTCACCTCTCACAAAGCCCACCAAAAAATTATATTGCAAATTGTCTGCACTCTACACTTTTTGTATGCACTACACTGATTATCAATACATTACAGAGTGTAGACAACCCCGCTTTTTGTATGCACGCTGTATGCACTTGTATGCACTTTTCTGCACTCGTCTGCACGCTGTATGCACTTGTCTGCACCCCTGCCATTACGCACCTCAGCACCTAACTGCACGACGGTTATACCACCTACACAATTCGGTATAGGGGAAGCGGATTTTTGGTTGGAGCGACCGAAAAATCTGCCTCCCGTTATTGTGCTAACCGCCCCACACAGGCATTACGTCATGCTGCTGTGGCAGAGAAAAACAGAGGAAGAATTAGCGTGCAGGCAAGTGTAGGTAAGTGTAGACAAGTGTAGGTAAGTGTAAGCAAGTGTAGGTAAGTGCAGACAGCAGTGCAGATAAAAAACGAAGTTGTCTACACTGCGTAACAGACTGATAATCAACGCAGTGCAGACAAATAGTGTAGAGTGCAGACAAATTGTGCAATTAAAAAATATGGCTGTCCGGGTGAAACTCCAAAGCATAAATAGACGCTTGGGCATTTCACCGGGCAGCAATAATAAGGGATATGATTTCCTAACTCCGTCAATGCGTCACCGCTAACGCGAAACCATAAGGGCAAAAGGACATAAGAACAAAAGCACTTCAAGAAAGACGGGCATGGTCTTGAAGTGCTTTTGTTTTTATGTCCTTATGTTTTCGCGTTAGCAATGGTACAGAAAGGTGATGAAGTCTGGAGGGATATTATTTCCCAACATCATGGCTTGCGCTTGCGCTCCAATGCCCACCAAGCATAAGCTATGTAGGCAAGCACAAAAGGTATGAGCAAGCTTACAACTGACATAACGCTAAGCGTGAACTGACTCGAACAACTGTTGGCCAGACATAACGACGACTGCGGACTGGTGAGTGACGGATAATAGGCCGTATTGTTCAACCCCGCCGTCAGAAGCAACGCTAACACGACAAGCACCACACCCGGGCCGGCATACCAAATGCCACAACGGTACGCTGCACGCCGCACGGACGACACGATGGCATACAGCACCAATGCCACTCCTGCAACAAAAAGCACAAGCACCCAAGGCAGAGCTAAAAGGTTGTGCAGATATTTATAGGGCTCTGCTACAAACTGTTGGGTGGCAGCTTGATAAGTCAATCCCGACGCTGTGAGCAAAAACACCACGTAGGCCACAAACAGAAGTAGAAACGGTACGGCATCGGTTAGCAGTTGCCGGCGCAAACGTGTCTGCAACTGTGGTTGGTCGGTGCGGTTAAGCAGATATAATGCACCGAGCACACGTGCCAAAAAGAACACGGCAAGTCCGAGCACCCAATTCCAAGGCTGTGCCAAGGCTTCGAGTCCGTGCCAAGCACTGTCCCACTGGCTGATAACGGGTGAGGCATTGCTCAACAACGAATCGGCCATGGCGTCGTGGCTCACACTGAATGCCGAACCTGTGAAGAAGGTTGACACTGCGGCCCCCAACACAAAGGGCCCTACAAAGCCGTTGAACACCAAGAAGCAACGATAGGCTGTGGTGCCAAACAGGTTGTTGGGCTTGCCCTGATACTCGTAGGCTACGGCTTGCAGCACAAAGCTTACGAGCAACAATACCCACACCCAATAGGCTCCACCAAAACTGGTGCTGTAGAACAAGGGGAATGAGGCGAAGAAGGCACCGCCAAAGGTGACAAGGGTGGTGAATGTCAGTTCCCACTTTCGGCCAGTGATGGCTATTATTGTGCCGCGCTCGGTTTCGGTGTGCCCTATGCGGAATATCAGCGAGTTGGCTCCCTGCACAAACATAAGGAACACCAACAAGGCACCAAGCAGCGACACCAAGAACCACCAATACTGCTGAAGAAATGTGTATGATAACATATTGAGAAAGTATTTTGATAGTTGATTGTTTTTGGGTTAATGGGGAGGCAGGTTAACGGGTAAGTATGCTCAAGCTTGCTTGAATTGCTGAGCCGCAGCCGATGATGTCAATAAAAGGCCAAAAGCACCGAACGCTACCTCTAATAGGGGCGACGCGTCCTGCTTCGGGATAGAGATAGGAGTTAAAATACGAGCGCTACTACTGTTAATAATAGCTGCATATTTTCCCGACGCGAGACGCGTCGCCCC